>Ga0310696_10001179_pt1 | contig 38415 bp, 34 predicted proteins | sample AusTroGonzalo_MG_4_FD_203885 | JGI IMG/M metagenome (GOLD analysis project Ga0310696, IMG submission 203885) | Bovine rumen microbial communities from tropical cattle in Woodstock, Queensland, Australia - Gonzalo_02 (v2) (version 2) | ecosystem: Host-associated > Mammals > Digestive system >... | reverse complement strand
ACCTTACGAAGCTCACCCGAAGGCAGTTTGATGATAGCGTACTTGTCCTCACGGCTCGACAACTGAGCGAACGTACCTGCCGAACGTACCATAGCGGCACCCTGGCCCGGACGGAGCTCGATGTTGTGAATCAGCGTTCCCAGAGGAATTACAGACATAGGCAGTGCATTGCCTACTTCAGGAGCAGCGTTCTCTCCCGACATTACAGTTTGACCTACTTGCAGTCCATTCGGTGCAAGGATATAGCGCTTCTCACCGTCAGCGTAGAACAACAGAGCGATACGAGCACTACGGTTCGGATCGTACTCAATAGTTTTTACCGTTGCGGGAACACCATCTTTATTGCGCTTGAAGTCAATTACGCGATACTTCTGTTTGTGGCCACCACCGATGTAACGCATGGTCATTTTACCTACGTTGTTACGACCACCGGTTTTGGTCTTACCAAACACAAGCGATTTCTCAGGAGCGCTCGCGGTAATTGTCTCGAACGCACCTATAACTTTGTGTCTTTGCCCAGGTGTTGTGGGTTTTAATTTACGTACAGCCATTTTTAGATATTGCTATAAAAATCAATTGTTTCACCTTCCTTCAGCGTTACGATCGCTTTCTTGTATGCCTGCTGTGCACCTTTGAGCAGACCGGACTTGGTCCAGCGCTGTTTTACTTTCGGAGCACGGATCAGCGTGTTCACATCCGTAACCTGAACGTTGTACATTTCTTCTACCGCTTTCTTGATCTCAACTTTGTTGGCATTGCGAGCTACAACGAAACCGTAACGGTTCAGCTTCTCGCCGGCGGCGGTCATCTTCTCAGTGACGATTGGTTTGATAATAATTGCCATAATGATACCTCCTTATGCGTTTAAAGTTGCCTCGATAGCAGCAGCCGACGCCTCGGTCAGAACGACTACGTTCGAGTTCATGATTGTGTAGGTGTTAAGCTCGTTTACGTTCACTACGTTCACGCGCTGGATATTAGCGGCGGACTTGCGAGCGTTGAGGTTAGCGTCTGCTACGACGAACAGCACTTTCTTACCCTCTACTTTGAGGTTGTTGAGAACCTCTACCATAGCCTTGGTCTTCGGTGCATCGAAGGTCAGAGCGTCTAATACGAGCAACTCATTTTGTTTTGCGCGAAGCGACAGAGCGGACTTGCGAGCAAGCTGTTTTACTTTCTTGTTCAGCTTGAAGTCATAGTCACGAGGTACCGGGCCGAAAATCGTACCACCACCTACGCGTACCGGAGACTTCAAATCACCCGGACGTGCACCACCGCCGCCTTTCTGGCGACCGAGTTTGCGAGTCGAGTGAGCGTTCTCGCTACGTTGTTTTGCTTTCGCTGTACCTTGGCGCTGTGCTGCCAAGAATTGCTTAACGTCCAAGTAGATAGCATGGTCGTTAGGCTCGATACCGAAGACAGCGTCATTGAGAGCAATCTTCTTTCCGGTCTCTTTACCGGCTTGATTCAAAATACTAAGTTCCATAACTAATTACTTGTTAATAATGACGATAGAATTTTTTGCACCCGGTACACTACCCTTGACCATGATCAAGTTGTACTCGGGAATCACTTTCAGTACGACAAGGTTCTGAACCGTTACGCGGTCACCACCCATCTGGCCGGCCATGCGTGTGCCCGGGAAGATTCGGCTCGGGTATGCACATGCACCTACCGAACCCGGTGCGCGCAGACGGTCGTCCTGACCGTGCGTACTTTGACCAACACCACCGAAACCGTGACGTTTTACGACGCCTTGGAAACCATGACCCTTGCTGGTACCGATTACGTCCACGAACATGCCCTCTTCGAAGAGGTCAGCTGCGGTGATTGTCTGTCCCAGAGCAAGTTCTCCATCGAACTCGAACTCTGCTAAATGGCGCATCGGCTCTACGCCTGCGGCCTTGAAATGGCCTGCTTCGGCCTTGTTCGTGTGCTTCTCGCTCTTGTGCATAAAGCCAATCTGAGCTGCCTTGTAACCGTCTTTCTCAACGGTCTTGAGCTGAGTAACCACGCAAGGACCTGCCTCGATTACGGTGCACGGGATGTTTTTGCCGTCGGCACCGAAGACGGAAGTCATTCCGATCTTTTTTCCTAATAAACCTGGCATTGTTGCTTTAGTTTTTTAATAATGTTAATTTTTCGCATTCGCCATCGGGGTTTCCGACCCTTCACCGCTTGGCTATCCGCTTGCGCTTCCCGCCTCGCAATTACTCTCGCGGCGCTAACCGATGGATGCGTTTGTTGTTTTGTTACGTTTCCGCTTTACTGTTGTCATTCCTCCCTTCCTTTTAGGGAAGGGCCGGGGTTAGGCTTTTAGACCTTAATCTCTACTTCCACACCGCTGGCCAGCTCCAGCTTCATCAGAGCCTCTACGGTCTTGTTGTTGCTGTTGTAGATGTCGATCAGACGCTTGTAGCTTGCCAACTGGAATTGCTCACGGCTCTTCTTGTTAACGAACGTCGAGCGGTTTACCGTGAAGATACGCTTGTGCGTCGGCAGTGGAATAGGACCACTTACTACAGCACCCGTAGCTTTCACCGTCTTCACGATCTTCTCTGCAGACTTGTCTACCAGGTTGTGGTCGAAAGACTTCAGTTTGATACGAATTTTTTGACTCATAATAAATAATAATTGTTTAATTGTTTCTGATTTCGCAGAGCGCAGATAACCTAAAGAGTCATTTGCTTAGATGACCCACGCCCCACAGGGTTAATTAATATATATTTAAGGAACGTACGTGCGCACGCTTGCGCACCTACGCGCCTAAATTCTTATACAAGGTCCACACGACCGCCGACTTCTGTAAGTACGGCTTTCGCGATAGAGCTGCTTACTGCCTCGTAGTGGCTGAACTCCATGGAGCTCGTTGCACGGCCGGAAGTGATGGTACGCAGAGCGGTTACATAACCGAACATCTCTGCCAATGGTACCTTCGCCTTTACGATACGTGCGCCGGTGCGGCTGGTGTCCATGCCTTCTACCTGACCACGACGTTTGTTGAGGTCACCGATGACATCACCCATGCTCTCTTCCGGAGTAACGACTTCGATCTTCATGATCGGCTCCATCAGAACCGGTTTAGCCTTAGCCGATGCCTCTTTGAACGCCATCTGTGCAGCGATCTCGAAGGACAACTGGTCGGAGTCAACCGGATGGAAGCTACCGTCGAGGAGGGTAACCTTGAGGCTGTCCAGCGGATAGCCGGCGAGAACACCGTTCTTCATAGCCAGTTCGAAGCCTTTCTGTACCGACGGGATATACTCCTTAGGCACGTTACCGCCCTTAACGACGTCTTCGAACTGAAGACCGCCGGGGAAGTCAGCGTCTGCCGGCTCCACGCGAACGATGATATCAGCGAACTTACCACGACCACCGGACTGCTTCTTGTAAACCTCACGCAACTCAACCGGTGCGCTGATGGCCTCACGGTATGCAACCTGCGGACGACCTTGGTTACACTCAACCTTGAACTCACGTTTCAGACGGTCGATGATGATTTCCAAGTGAAGCTCACCCATACCCGAGATGACGGTCTGACCCGTCTGCTCGTCCGTCTTAACGGTGAAGGTCGGGTCCTCTTCTGCGAGCTTGGCAAGACCCACACCGAGTTTGTCGAGGTCTGCCTGGCTCTTCGGCTCTACAGAGATACCGATAACCGGTGCCGGGAACTCGATGGACTCGAGTACGATAGGTTTGTTCTCATCGCAAAGGGTATCACCCGTGCGGATATCCTTGAAACCTACACCCGCACCGATATCACCGGCGAGGATCGTCTCAACAGGATTCTGATGGTTCGAGTGCATCTGGAAGATACGAGAGATACGCTCTTTCTTACCCGAACGCGGGTTGTACACATACGAACCTGCGTCGAGATGACCGGAGTACACGCGGAAATAGCACAGACGACCTACATACGGGTCGGTAGCGATTTTGAACGCGAGTGCGCACAGAGGATCTGCATCGTCCGGATGACGCTCCTCTTCCTTCTCCGTATTCGGATTCGTACCGTTGATAACGGGCGTATCCAGCGGACTCGGCAGGTAAGCGCACACAGCGTCCAGCATCGTCTGTACACCTTTGTTCTTGAACGACGAACCGCAGATTACCGGGAAGATCTTCATTGCGAGAGTTCCCTTGCGGATAGCCACGCGAATCTCCTCTTCCTCAATCGTGCTCGGATCATCGAAATATTTCTCCATCAGCGTGTCGTCGAACTCCGATACCGTTTCCAGCATCTTGTCGCGCCACTCTTCCGCCTCAGCTACGAGGTTGGCAGGAATCTCTTCCTCTACGTACTCGGCACCCATCGTCTCGTCATGCCAGAGGATGGCTTTCATCTTCACGAGGTCAACGACACCCTTGAAAGACTCCTCGGCACCGATAGGAATCTGGATAGGACACGGAGTCGCACCCAGCACTTCTTTGATCTGACGGACTACGTCGAAGAAGTTGGCGCCCGAACGGTCCATCTTGTTCACGTAGCACAGACGCGGTACGTTGTATTTATCGGCCTGACGCCAAACGGTCTCGGACTGCGGCTGAACACCACCTACCGAGCAGAGCGCCATCACGGCACCGTCAAGAATACGGAGCGAACGCTCCACCTCTACGGTAAAGTCCACGTGCCCCGGAGTGTCAATCAGGTTGATTTTGTACTTGTTGCCGGCGTAGTTCCAGTAGGTTGTCGTAGCGGCAGAGGTGATAGTGATACCACGCTCCTGCTCCTGAACCATCCAGTCCATCGTCGCTGCACCGTCGTGAACCTCACCGATTTTGTGAGTCAGACCCGTGTAGAACAAGATACGCTCAGAGGTCGTAGTCTTACCGGCATCGATGTGCGCCATGATACCGATATTACGATTCAATTTCAAATCATGTTTTGCCATTGTCTTTCCAATCTGTTTTTTGTCACCTTCCCTCCCTTCCTTTCAGGGAAGGGCCGGGGTTAGGCTTTTAGAATCTGAAGTGTGCGAATGCACGGTTAGCCTCAGCCATACGGTGCATATCCTCTTTACGCTTGAAGGCGCCACCCTGATTGTTGAAGGCATCCATGATTTCCGCAGCGAGTTTCTCAGCCATCGAGTGGCCGCCGCGCTTGCGTGCGAAATTGATCATGTTCTTCATCGCGATGGACTCCTTGCGGTCAGCACGGATTTCGGTCGGCACCTGGAAGGTAGCACCACCGATACGCTTCGATTTAACCTCTACGAGCGGGGTGATGTTATCCAAAGCCTGCTTCCAGATATCCAGAGCAGCTTTCTCCTCGCCCTTCATTTTGTTCTCTACTACGCCCAGAGCGCCATAGAAAACGCTGTACGCGGTATTTTTCTTACCGTCAAGCATGAGGTGGTTCACAAATTTAGCCACCATTACTTCGCCATAAACCGGATCCGGAAGGATCACACGTTTTTGTGGTTTTGCTTTTCTCATTGTCTTAAATAATTTTTGTTTGGTTGTCGATTCTTCAGTAGCTAACCCGTAGCCGCTTACTCAACCCTCAACCCATGTTCTCGTCCCAAATATGGAACATTTAGTTAGTAAATTTTCGATGATCGCTTTGCGATCGAGAACATTTTCGAATGTTCTCCAGAACTGTTTGTTGTTTGCTTCGTCCTTATTCCCTTCCCTTTAGGGAGGGGTCAGGGGTAGGCTTCTTACTTTTTAGCTTTCGGACGCTTAGCTCCGTATTTGGAGCGGCGCTGCAGACGGTTAGCCACACCGGCGGTATCCAATGTACCACGAACGATGTGATAACGAACACCCGGCAGGTCTTTCACACGACCGCCACGTACCATTACGATACTGTGCTCCTGCAAGTTGTGTCCCTCTCCCGGGATGTAAGCATTGACTTCCTTGGTGTTGGTGAGGCGCACACGTGCAACCTTACGCATCGCGGAGTTAGGTTTCTTCGGGGTCGTTGTGTAAACACGTACACAAACGCCACGACGCTGCGGACAGCTGTCAAGAGCCGGGCTCTTCGATTTGTCCACCAGTTCTGCTCTTCCTTTTCTAACTAATTGTTGAATTGTAGGCATTTTGTTGTTTTAAATTTGTTTTGTTTAACTTAATATTCCATTGCTTTCGTGCGTACTCTTTATACCATTTTTCGCATGTTTGCATGTATGTGTACCCGTGCACGCGCCGAAAAAGCGTGCAAAGGTACGACTTTTTTTTGACATGACCAAATATTTCTGTAAGAAAAATCAAAAAAAATGCATTTTGCATGGTTTATTGGGCATTTTGACCCATTATGCTCGCATAAATTGGGTTAATTATGCCTAATAAATTAGGTCGCAGACCTTTTTTGATTTTTCGGAATTACCCCTCCCCTATTTCGGAGGGAAAATTGCGCCAGCACTAATCGTGCTTCAGCTAAGAACCCGCTTGCGGGGCGTGCCGAAATATTTTCTAAAGAAAATGCAAAAAATCTTTCTTTTTTTTCGTTTTGTCAGGTTTGCTTGTCATTTTAGCCTTCCATTTCTCTCTTCAATTGTCTTCAATCGGTGTTCATTGCTCTCACGTCTTGTTGTGTCCCACCCGCCGTCCCCCTTCGTAGTATTTACCCTCCTTCCCTTTCATCTCACTCCGTGAAAATGGAACGAAAATCTTCACCAAAGAAACAGGACACACCCCGAAAGAATGGTATAAGAATTTTTCCCATGCGTGAATACCCGGGCAAATTGTTTTGAGAGGCAATGTGCATAGGTGCGGAGACAGCTTTTGTCAGGCATGTGAATTTCCCGTCTTCGCACCTATGCAGCCTCTCTTTTTACATATAAAAGAAAGCCCTCTATGGTGGGCTTTTAAGAGCGCGATTCGATATAGTCGCGCTCTTTTTAGCAGAAATAAATAAAAGCACCTGTTTTTTGTTAATATTTGGTTGTCATTTATTTTCAATCTTAAAAATCGTACATCTTTTCTAAAGTAAAAAATTGTGTAATTCAAAAAAAAGCAGTACCTTTGCGGCCGTTTTTGTTTTTAAGCTTATGAGAAAATTCTACGTATTGGTCTGTTTGGTAATATGGACTTCGTTGGCGTGGGCTGAGACACTGGTAGGTGTTGTGACGGATGCGTTTACCGCCGAGCCGCTTATCGGAGTAACCATCCTTAATAAGGATGACAACACAGGTACCGTAACAGACGAAAATGGTCATTACGAACTTCGCATTGCTTCTACGCCGGTTCGTTTACAGTTCTCTTATGTAGGTTATCAGACGGAGGAGAAGGTTTTAAAAACCATCCCCGCCAAGTATAACCTGGTGCTTCAGGCGGACAATGAGGTGCTGGAAGAGGTTGTTGTATCTGCCGGCCGTTATGAGCAACGTCTGACGGATGTGACGGTAAGTATGGAGGTGTTGAAGCCTGAGGCTATCCGCACGCAGGCTCCGACGGATTTGTCTTCGACCTTGCAGACGCTTCCGGGCGTGGAGATTATCGACAAGCAGCCGAGTATCCGCGGAGGCGGCGGTTGGACGTACAGTGTGGGTTCGCGCTGCCAGGTGCTGATAGACGAGATGACGGTGCTGAACCCGAAAACGGGTGAAATCAACTGGAATAATATCCCATTGGAGAATGTAGCGCAGGTGGAGGTTATCAAGGGTGCTTCGTCCGTGCTGTACGGTTCGTCCGCGCTGAACGGCGTTATCAACGTGCGCACGCAGCGTCCGGGCCTGACACCGAAGACGAATGTAAGCGGCTATGTAGGTATCTATGACAACTACAATAATTACAAGTATACCGGCGCCCGTCTGCCTTTGTATTACGGCGCAGAAGCTTCTCACTCGCGTCGCGTAGGCAACTGGGATGTGTCAGCTGCTACCAGCGGATTCAAAGACGAAGGTTATCGCAAGCAGAGTTTCAACGACCGTGCGCGTCTGGGCGGAAACATGACTTATCATGTACCGATGTCGGACAACAAATATATGACGGTGGGTGCGAACATGAATTACGTAGCGAACCAGTACGGTGATTTCTTTATCTGGCGCAGTCCGAAGGACCCTATTCATCCGTCTCCGCTGACGAATATGGGTCGTAAGGAGCATAATTTCAACATCGATCCGTTCTTCAATTACGATGACACAGAGAAAGGTATCTCGCACAAAGTGCGTGCGCGTTTCTACATGACATCTGATAACCTGACCACTCCTTCGGAGGTGATTAGTACGGGTGACCTTGCTAAATGGGCGTTGACGAGTTTCGATGCCGAGAAGGTGAAGGGTTATTACGACAAGATTACGGGTTATACGGACGCCGGAGTATCTCTAAAGGACGCGTTAATGGTGACATTCAGCGACGTAGCCATCCCTGTGATGAACGAGCAGTGGTTGGACGCCGTAGTCAACGGTATCGACTTGGTTCAGAACGGTTTGGGTTATACGGGCACGGTAGCGGAGATGCAGGATGCCTTGGCTTATGCATTGAATCTGGTGACCGACCACACGCCGACTCGTCCGGAGTTGACCTATAACGGATATATCGACTATCAGTTCGCAAAGAGTTGGCAGTCGGGTGTACGTCTGACGACGGGTATCACATGGAATCACATCACCAACACGGCGAATATCACGGGTACGCACGAGACGGATAACCTGGCGGCCTATATCCAGTACGACCATCGTATTGCGGACCGTCTCTCGCTGAGCGCCGGTATGCGTCTGGAATACTACCGGATGGACACCTGTTACCGCGAGGCGAATATCAAAATCGGCAACTGGCTCTGTCCTGTTCGTCCGGTCTTCCGCGCGGGTCTGAACTGGGAGATATACAAAGCGGGCTTCTTGCGTGCTTCGTTCGGTCAGGGTTATCGCAACCCGTCCATTACAGAGAAGTTCGCGCGTAAAGACATCGGTGGTGTAGGTGTATATCCGAACCATAATATCCGTCCCGAGTCGGGCTTCAACGCCGAATTGGGTTACAAGCAGTTATATAAGTTCGGTCCTGTATCGGGTGTGCTGGACGTAGCCGGTTTCTACACCGAGTATTACGACATGATAGAGTATCAGTTCGGATTATTCCGTAACTCCGATTTCTCGATGATCAACTCCATCTATGATGTTATTGACGAGGCGCAGCAGATGATTGACGATATCGTAGCGACAAAATCGCTGAGCAACGCGGGTATCGGCATCGGTGCGCAGTTCGTGAATGTGAACCACGCCCGTATCTACGGTGCGGAGGTAGGCACCACCGGTAAGGTGGATATCAAGAAAGACATGAGTCTGCATTACAACATCGGTTATACGTTTACGATGCCGGAAGACCTCGACAACGACAAGCGTATCGAGGAGGAGAAGACCTATACCGACCCGCTGCAGATGAAGAACAAGTCCAATGACTCCAAATATCTCAAATACCGCAACAAACACTCGTTCAAGGCGACGCTGGATTATAACTACAAATGGTTCTCGTTAGGTCTGAACATGATGTATCGCAGTAAGATGTTAGCGGTAGATTATATCATGGTTGATGAGCGTCCGAAGGAGCAGGAAGACCTGATGGACTACGCTCGTAAGTTCATTTTCGGCTACGAAGACGGCGAGTCTCTTCATACGTATTGGATGGCGCACAACACGGGCACTTTTACGATGGACCTGCGCGCGTCGGTACGTTTCAAAGAGCATGTTGAAGTGCAGTTTATCGTCAACAACCTGCTGAATACGGAATACAGCTTCCGTCCGATGGCACTTGCTCCTCCGCGCACGTTCGTATGCCGGTTGAACCTGACGTTCTAAGAGAAAGTTTAGAGTTTAGAGATTATGAAAAAGATATTAACTGTTTTATTGGCTTTTATTGCTGTTGTCGTGCAAGCAGTCACCGTAAACGACGCGGCAGGCACGTACAAAGGCATGCTGAATATCGGAGGACAGGAGTATCCGAACAAAGAGGTGTATATCCTTCCGGGTGCGGAAGCCGGCACCATCACGTTTGTCTTGCCCGATTTCCGTTATAACGGTGCGCCCTTAGGCGACATCGTACTGGTCAATCTGCCGATGAGTGCTGAGGGCCAGTTGAGTCTGGAGAACGCCACGCTGTATATCCGTGCCATCTCCGAGCGCGCCACCATCTCCGTGATTAACGGACTGGAAGACGGCGGTACCGTCTATAACTCGTATATCAACGCTTCGTCGGCGCAGGTGCTGCTCTCTATCGGTGCCCCTTCGCTGCCGGAAGATATCCTTGTGCTCTTTGCCGGCAACCGCGAGAACAGCAAGAACTACGCGGTGACGAACGGTGGTTTTGAAGGCAACTGGTCAAACGGAGAACCGACGGGTTGGCACTCATTCAATTCCGCGACAGGCGATTATGTATCGTTTGTGCAGAATACGGAGCAATTCACGCAATCGAATGACTGTCGTCCGGGTTCGACGGGCAGCCACAGTGCGATGATTCAAACGAAGATTGTGGTGGGCAACAACGCCAACGGCAACTGCACCAACGGACGCATCAACGCCGGTTCGATGACAGCGACCGACGCGTCGGGAAACTATAACTTCTCCGACCCGTCCGCGAGTGGATACAACACGCCTTTCGTCGGCAATCCTGACTCGCTCGTTTTCTGGGCGAAGTATATCCCTGCCGACCAGAACCCGTCCAACAACATCAATAAGGCGCGTGCGCACGCGGTAATAACAACGAATGCGCGTTATCAGGACCCAGAGGCTTCTTCCTACGCCTCCGTCAAGATAGCGGAAGCGGAAGTGAACTATTCCGCGACGTCTTCTATGGGTTGGCAGCGCCTTGCCATTCCTTTCACGTACTCGTCGCTTGACCCCTCTTCTGCGGCATATATGCTTATCACCTTCACGACGAACATGACCCCCGGTGGCGGTTCTTCGTACTCGTCGGGAAGCTTGTTCAACAAGACCTATTACCTGGACAACGTCTATCTGGACGACGTAGAGATGGTATATAACCATGCGTTGTCTTCGCTGACGGTGGACGGTCAGGCTGTGTCGTTCAACAACGGTCAGGCTGTATCGTCGCTCACGTACAGCGACAGTGATTATAGTTTGCAAGCCACAACGGACGGCAAGGCCTCGAAGTCGTTCATCGGTTACGATGCGCAGAACTACCGCGCGTACGTCTATGTGGTGGCTGATAACTATTCGCAGGCAGGCGCTTACTCCGTCTATTCGCTGCAGATGGAGGCTCCTGTCGCTCCCGTGGAGGACACCGAATACGCGTATGAGGCTTCTATCTGCGCAGGCGAGACCTATTCGGATGAGTTGTTCATCGGTCTGACGGAAAGTGGCGTCTATAGCGACACCATCCCCAACAGCCAGGGCGGCGACTCCGTCATCACCTTCACGCTGACCGTGCTGCCGACGTATTCTTTCCCCGAAACGGGCGCTATCACCATGGAAGAGAGTTTCACATGGCGGGGCAGAACTTATCAGAACTTGCAGCCCGGTCTCTATCACGACACGCTTCGTCTGCAGACTGCCGCCGGTTGCGACTCCGTCTTCACGCTGACGCTTACCGTCGGCTCCATCGGTTATCTGTATGAGGAAGAGCGCACGGCTTGCCCGCACGAGCAGATTGAATGGCACGAGCGGACGATAGCAATGGATGAGGCAGGCGTATATGTATTCCACGACTCGCTGCAATCCATCTACGGCACGGACTCCGTATTCATCCTTACGCTCACGGTGCTGCCCGAATACTCATTCACCGAGACGCTGCGCGTCAACACGATAGACACCGAGTGGCACGGTCTGTTGATTCAAGGTCTCGAGCCTGCGGAGCAACCGTATGTCTATCATGACAGTCTGCGGACTGCCGCCGGTTGTGACTCCGTCTTCACGCTGCTCGTCTATGTATCGGCCGTGCCTATCACGTATGGCGAATACGAGGCGCTGATGTGCGAAGGCGATGAAGTGACGGTGGAAGGTACGACCTATTACGAGGCCTTTGCCGGAGACGTCTATTCGCTGACGCCTAACAGCCAAGGCGGCGACTCCATCATCCACCTGACCGTAACCGTACTGCCCAACTACATCATCGATGAATACCTGTCGCTGACGGAAGGTGACGAGGGCGAGTGGGAAGGCTGGGCCTTGAACACCACCGAACCGGGAGAACAGGTGCTGACAGCGCTGTACTACAGCGAGGAAGGCTGCGACTCGACCATGGTGCTGCATCTCACGGTATTGCCTAAACCCATCCTGGAGGGCACCGAACAAGTGGACGCAAGTGACGTACACCAGGCACGCAAGATACTATACAACGGACGCATATATATCATCCGGAAGGATGAGTCTGTTTATGACATTATAGGTAAACGTATTCAATAATAAACAATTACAACAATGAAAAAAGTTTTTACTTTCTTTGCCGCCCTTGCATGTGCGGCGCAAATGATGGCCGTGACGACTCAAGAAGTGTGCGGTCGGTTTGACGGAAACCTCAACATCGGTGGAGCACTCTACCCGAACAAGTCTGTTTTTCTGCTGCCCGGTGCAGTGAAGAACACCGTGACATTCGTGCTGCCGGACTTCAAGTACCAAGCCGGCAGACTGGGTAACATCGTATTGCCCAATATCCCGATGCTGGAAACCGGTATGCTGGTTTTGGAGGACGCTACACTCTATCTGGATTCCATCTCCGAACGCGCTACTATCACCGTCATCAACGGTCTGGAGGACGAGGGTATTGTATATAACTCCATCGTATCTGCCACGGGCGCACAGGTGATTCTCGCCATTGCTGCTCCGTCTCTGCCCGAACCGATTTTCGTGCTTTTCCAAGGCGAGGCGGTACGCACCAACAACTACGCCCTGAACAACGGTGGTTTTGAAGGCGATTGGGTGAATGACGAGCCGGCCGGTTGGCACTCGTTCGGTTCTGCAACGGGCCTGATGGTCGATTTCGTAAAGAGCAACACGTTCCAGTTCGTAGCCTCTGACGAGGTTCGTCCGGGTTCAGAGGGCACACAGAGTGCACTTGTTTCTTCGAACATGGTACTGGGTGTGAAAGCGAACGGAAACATCACCAACGGTCAGATGAATGCAGGCTCGACAACAGCAGACGACCCGGCAGGCAACTATAATTTCTCCGACCCGACCAACACCGGTTTCAACACCCCGCTGCAAGGTCGTCCGGACTCGATTGTCTTCTGGGCCAAATACCAGCCGGCAGACCTTGACCCGAACAACGAAGTAAACAAGGCTCGTATGAGCGCTGTGCTGACCACTGCCGCTCGTTATCAGGACCCCGAAGGGGATGGTGACTACAGCGATGTGAAATTGGCAGATGCTGTGATTAACTATGGCGCTACTCCTTCGTTGGGATGGCAACGTATCGCTGTGCCTTTCGCTTACAAGGAGGCTAACCTCGACAAGCAACCGGCATATATCCTGACCACCTTCACTACGAATATGGTTCCGGGCGGCGGTTCATCGTATTCGACCGGAAGCGCACTGAACAAGAGAAACGTGCTTGACTCCGTATATGTGGACGACGTAGAGTTGGTTTACAACAAGGAGCTGGCAGCCTTCACGAAGGGCGCACAGACTCTCGACTTCGCAGACAAGAAAGCCGTTTCGGAAGATAACTACTGCGACGACTGCGCAAAATTTGCTGCGCTCGCAAACGGTATTTCCGCACAGACCTTCATCGCCTTCGATGCAACGCACAAGTGCATCTTCATCTATGTGATTGCCGATGACTACGCGCAGAGCGGAATCTACAACCTCTACCGTGTAGAGTTTGCAGACAGCCAGACAGGCGATCTTGACCCCACCGAGGCTATTGACGACATTACGGAGGAACATGTTCAATGCACGAAAATCCTGCGTGACGGTCAGCTCTATATCCTGTACAAAGGCACGATGTACAACGTACACGGCCAAGTTGTTAAATAAATCATACAATGAAACGATTAGTTCTTTGGGCCTTTGTGTTCACGTGCGGAATGCTGTCTGCGCAGACGTACAGGAACGGCACGTGGTACGCGTTCTACGATGATGCGGAGCACGCGATGAATACACAAGGCGACTACGATACAGGCGGCATCTTCGCCCCTACCAACGGCACGCTCAACGTCCAGTGGCGTTATGAGTGGATTGATTGGTTGGGTGCATTCCGGAAGATTGACACCCGCGTGTATGAATCGGCCGACAACGGCGCCAACACCAAGGAGGTGGGTGCGCTCGCGGAGAACACGGATAATAACAGCAATACAAACGAGTCGTTCAACATCAGCCGGGATATCAACTGGATACAGTTCGAGCGCTCGGGCTACCCGACTCACAAGGTGGTTGTCTATCACATGGATATTCCGTTGGCGAAGCACATCCTATTGCCTTCCGGTGCCTATGGCACCTCTTCGGCGTCGTATGACATGGGCGAACAGGACGCGCTGACCGTCTCGAAGGCGTATTCTATCCCGTTGCGCTCTTTCCTCTCGGCGGGTGACATCACCGTCACCAGTTCAGACCCGCAGATTTTCCGTGTCGGGGACAAAGACAACATGGAATCCCTCGTCTTCGCGGTAGGCGACAACGCCTGCGCTTCGGAGAACGGCACCGCGGACAAGACGGCAGAGGGCACGCTCGCGAATATCGCCAACTATGCGATACCGGTTTATTTCTGTCCGCAGGAAGGCAAGAGTTATAATGCGACCGTGACCATCACGGACGGCATCTCTACGGCGGAGGTCACCCTGAGCGGTACCGGCAAGAAACTGACGCAGTTCATCTCCTGGGAACCGGAGACGCCGATATACACCAATGCCACTATTGCTCCGGCGATTGCTTCATCGGGTCTGCCTGTGGGCTATATTTTCTCTCCGGAAGGCATCGTGACACTGTCGGACGACGCGCTCACCATCCTCGGTCCGGGAGAGGTAGAGATTACCGCTTTTCAACACGGCAACAGCTTTTTCAAGGCCGCAGAGCCGGTGACGAGGACCATCGTCATCTACCCCGCCGAGACGCATTATGAATACAGCGCGACCATCTGCGACGGAGAGAGTTATAGCGATGATAACTTCAGCTCACTGACGCAACAGGCGCTCTATTTTGACACCATCCCCAACCAATACGGCAGCGACTCGGTCATCTGCCTCACGCTTACCGTTCTGCCGCGTTATGACTACGAAGAGAGTCTCTCGATGTATGTCGGAGCGCAGACAACATGGCAAGGTTTCGACCTGAGTGCCATGCCGGTAGGCGACACGACGCTGGTAGCGAAATACAGCACCGTTCACAGCTGTGACTCCGTCTATACGCTGCATCTGACGGTTGCTGTGCCTCCGACGACGTATGGTACTGACGCGGTGGACATGTGCGAAGGCGACACGGCTTATTATGCCGGCAAAGCCTATACTGCGTCCGCCACGGACTCTATCCTGCTGACCGTCAAGAACCAATTCGGCGGCGACTCCATCGTGGCTCTGACTGTCACAGCGCACCCGCTGTACGCATTCTCTGAGACCAAGATGATGAAGCAAGGCACACATGAGACTTGGCAAGGTATCGACCTGAGTACAATGCCGATAGGCGATACGACGCTGGTTGCGGAATACAGTTCAAGTTACGGTTGCGACTCCGTCTATACGCTGCAACTGGAGGTGATTGTACTGCCGACGACATTCGGCACCGACAGTTTCACAATCTGCTCGGGCGAAAAAATCACCTATGAAGGAAAGACCTACAAACGGACTACCGTGGACTCCGTGCTGCTCGCGCAGCCGAACCAGTACGGCGGTGACTCCATCGTGATTATCGTGGTGACTGTGAAGCCGTCGATGCACATGACGACCTCGAAGACCATCACGGAAGGCGATGAAGCCGAATGGCAGTCGTATGACTTGAGTATCATGCCGGTAGGTGACACGACGCTGGTTGCGGAATATACCTCCGTTTATGGATGCGACTCCACCTATACGCTGCATCTCACGGTAGTGGAGAAGCAGACTACCGGTATTGACGAGACGAGCGTTACTCCATCCGCCCGCAAGCAACTTCGCGACGGACAGATCTTCATCCGCAAAGGCGAAGAATATTACGACATCTTCGGACGGAAAAGAAAACTGTAATTGCACTCTCTTTTCCCTCATTACAGACGACCCGCAACCGCGAGTCGTCTGTTTTTTCGCTCATAAATTTGCATGTATGCAATTTTTGTTGTACCTTTGCAGGCGCAAATGAAGGACGAGCGATGAACAGGCATTTTCTCACACCATTCTTAATCGCCTTTATGGCGGCAATAGGCACGCTGTCGGTGACAGCACAGGAGACAAACAATCATCCGATGCAGGGAAGGCGGAGGATGATCTCGCAGGAATTCGTGCAGCGCAGAGCCGCCAGCACGCAGGACAAAGGTCCCGGAGGCAACTATTTCCTCGGCGAGAAGCACCAACTGGTGGTACTCGCTTCGTTTGCCGACAACCCTTTCTTGGGCGACTCCGCCGTAGCGCTCGCACAATGGAACAAGATACTCAATGCCGAGCATTATGACGAAGCGCCGTTCATGGGTTCGCTGCACGATTATTTCTACGACCAGAGTTATGGTCAGTTCAACCTCGTCTGCGACCTGCAGTTCGTGCGAGTGGATAGCTGCCGCCGCTATCGGAGCACGATCACCGACGACGAGAACACGCAGTACCTCGTACAGGACATCATGGCATCGCTCAAGCAGCGGAATATCGAGTGGGAACGCTACGACTGGAACGGGGACAGTTATGTGAACCAACTGCTCATCATCTTCGCCGGACAGGGCAGCAGCTACGCAGGCTTGGGACCGCGTTCCGATGCCATATGGCCGCACCAATCATGGCTGAGCATGCGCTTCAAAGACCGTCAGCAGGGTGTATATTGCGACCCCGACACCGTCCCTTACAAGGGCAGCTATTTCATCGTTGACGCCTATTGCGCCACCCAGGAGTTATATTTAGACAGCACCTATGGCTCCTTCGGCACCCTCTGCCACGAATATACGCATTGCTTCGGTTTTCCGGATTTCTATATGAGTGGCAGCAGCATGGCATTCATCGGCGAGTGGGACCTCATGGATTCCGGCAACTACTGCGGAGGCGGTTTCCGGCCGGTGGGTTTTTCGGCACACGAGCGATGGATCATGGGTTGGCTCACGCCTACCGAACTGACCCAAGCGACCACCGTCACCGCCATGCCTGCTCTCGCAGACGAACCGGTGGCCTACCTCATCCGCAATGACGCCTATCCCGATGAGTTCTACATGCTGGAGAACCGTCAGAAGAAAGGATGGGATAGCGAATTGCCGGGTTCGGGGCTGGCTGTCTTCCATGTTGACTACGTGCCCTCCATATGGATTCTCGGCGAGGTCAACACATCCAATACACAGCATTACGTGCTCATTCCGGCGAACAACAAAAGCTCTTTTTACTACAATTCCGGCTGGGCGTACCCTTATGTCAATGGCAGTACGGTCAACAACGCCCTCACGGACACGTCTTCACCGGCGGCGAATCTCTGGCATGACAGCCCCAGCGGTACCAAACGGATGTCCAAACCCGTCACGGATATAGCCGTCAACGACAGTCTCGTTTCTTTCTCATTCATGGCTGCCCCATCCGGCGTTGTTCCCGTCAACAATGACCAATCGCCAAAGACGGAGAAAATCCTCCGTAACGGTCAGCTGCTCATCCGCCACGGCAACAAGACCTACACCCTGCAAGGGCTGGAAATACCATAATCTATATTAAAAATACTTTTGCACTCGTTATGAAAAAACTCCGTGAGATAGCAGGTTACGTCCTCGGTGGCGTGATGTTTGTTTTTCTTCTGCCGGCCATCATGTGGCTGGTGTCCGGTTCGCCGGAGTTAGCGGTACACATCGGCGCTCTCCGCGCTTCCGTCACCGGTATTCTGATACTCGGTGGCTTGAGCCTCAGCGTGTGGACCATCGTCTATATGAAGACACGCGGCAAGGGCAATCCGATGGATGCTTTCGGCAAGGAAATCGGTCCCCGAACGCAGCATCTGATGACCGAAGGTCCCTATCGCTTCAACCGCAATCCGATGCTCACCGGCACCCTCTGTTATCTCGCCGGTTTTCTTGTCTGGTTCTGGACCTGGCAAGCGCTCCTTGTCTGGCTTATCTTCTTCGTTATCATGTTCGTCCAAGTCCTCACCGAAGAGCACCGCCTCCGCCGCGACTTCGGCGCCGAATACGAGGAATACTGCCGCCGCACGAGAAGGTTTTAGCCGTAGCAAATTTTCTCAATTTAATTGAAAATGGCATATAAATTTGCATATGTCATTTTTTTGTTGTACCTTTGCACCACATTATAAAATCACAATAATATGGGAACACTAATTAAATCGATTCTTAGTTTTCCTTCGGATTTTTCCGAAGAAGGGTTAAACACACTTGCAACAAGAATCTTAAATGAGATTTGTATTTGCAACGGGAAACACAAATACCATCCTATTGAGATAGAATTCTATATTTACGACAAAGAGAATCATCCAGACACTCATGTCTATCCACGCGAAGCCAAAGCGGGCGATATATTCTTTCATTTAAGCGGAATGGATATTTGCTTTGAAAGTTCATTTGAGGAGAAAAACGGTACGATTCGTTTTGGTGGTATTTTAATCCGAGCTCTTGAACGAGAAGATGTAAAACTGACAGACAATAAACCACTTCTACAATTCGGAGGCCCTCTTACATGTGTCAATGAAGTTCTGAATACATCAGAAAGTCTCAATGACATCCAAGTAGTACATTGCAATCATTCGTCCCTTTCAGCGAAATGTATCGGTAAGCGTAAAGGCATTAATCAATCTAAAACACTTACAGATGAATATTGGAATAAAAAATATCGATTTTTAAGAGATGATTTAAATGTTGGAGATAAAATTACCATGGAAAGTCTTTCTTTTGATTTCAAAGACAAAAAAATAAAAGAAAAACATAAACGATATTATAAAATAGAAGATTAAGAGGACTAGTCCTCTTTTTTTTATGCTTAATAACTCCCTTCTAAACTTTTAACAACTTTTAACATAAAATTTTTGTAATCCCGCGAAAAAGCATATACCTTTGCCGCAGAAAGTTAATAACTAAATTTTTGCAAAGATATATGAAATTAAATCCAATTATTCCTCAAAGAAAAAAACTGCAAGATCAATTATGGGAATTTGTTCAACCCAATAGTACCCATCAAATTGACTTGGAGTTAGAAAATCAAGAGTATCTTTATTACAATGAATGTTGCTACAATCTTCCGATTGAAGCATATACCACTCCGAGTCTTCACTTACTTTGCCAATCGGTAAAAGAGCGTCTGCACGTTACCGATAATGTCGTATTCCAGGTTGACAATAGAGAATTCATAACAGGAAGTAGTAGCGTTTCAGGGAATGATAAATATCCCAGTGTCGTTTCTATATCAGCAGGTGCAGTAAAAACGCTTAACGAAAAAGAACTTTCCTTCTTGATTGGTCACGAGTTAGGACATGTTATTTCACGTGACGGATTAGTAAGGTTCTTTTTTAGTAAACTTTCTCCCGAAACCAAAGTACCTGAAGACATTCTCCACGACATGCATGTGTTAGATCTGTTAGCTGAATTAGAAGCAGACCGTTATGGCTATCTTGCATGTAACAGCGATATGGATGCATTCGTGTCCTTTATGTGGCAGGTGTCTGGAGGTATTGACATACATAAGTTTGGTGTGTCCACTTCGACATACCTCAAGGCAAATTTAGGCCATGCACAAAAGTTCATGAATGGCGGTTGGCTTGGAAAGCGGCACCCCGCCAATGCATTACGTATAGAAGCTGTCCGCGTGTTCGCGACTAGCAAAACCAACTACGTACTAAGGGAACAAATGAAACCAATAATAGATTCAATTGAAAACTGCGATGACTAATTCTAATTTATAATAATATGGCAAAACAAAAGAAATCTATATCAAGAGTTGAGATTTTTAAAGAAAAAATCGACCAAATCTTTGTTAAAAACGGCTTAAAACCTTCTGTTTGGGAACACAAAAAAGGTTACTTCTGTTATATCCCTAAAAGAAAGCCAACAAATAATGATAACCACTAAAAATTCATAATTATGTTACATGATTCGCAGACTGATATAGTCTTTTTACCAATGGCACTACGTCTTCATTTTCCGTGCTTGCACAAAAGCCTTACCGAGGCATTTGATTTTGCGCACGTAAAGTATCGAGAAATCCCCGACACGCGTTCCAAAAAACATCTTTGGGCAAGGGACTACATGCCGATAACGGTGGACACAACAGGCGGCATGGAGTTATTTGAGTACAATCCAGATTACTTGCGTGCGCCACGCTATGCCGAGTATAAACCCGACATTGCGTATATCATGGACGAAATGGGAATAACACCTTTTCACCACCATATCATTGTGGACGGTGGAAATATTCTCACAAACAAGAAGGGTCATGTCTATATGACTGATAAGGTTTTCTTGGAGAACGCAAATATTCCGCGCAAGGAACTCATTAACTCTATGAAGCAAATCCTCAATACGCGCTCCATTAAATTTGTGCATTGGGACAAGTCCGATATGTATGGTCACGTGGATGGGATGATGGCGATAGCTGATGACGGCTCGCTGATTACTGATCTCAGTTGGGAATACCTTAATTTCCTACGCGTGGGCAATAAAATATTCATGGCGCAACTCGGCAAACCTTCCGACGAACCTGCCTTCAAACGCATCCAAGAGGCATTTCCTAATTGCATCGTCTATCCTATTAAATACGTGCAGTCACTCACGCGTTTAGGCGGTGGACTCCATTGCGCCACTTGGAACACCGTGGAGAAATGCTATCAGAACGCTAAAGTATTCAAAACCTCAAAACGACATCCGTTTAATCCTTTTGATGGAGGCTTTGACGATAATCGTTTTCGTGAAGTAATCGAATATGGCTATGGTAAGCCATTGGAGGATAGCGACTGGGAGGTGTTATTAGATGCATTTTATTGGTTCTGGAGTGAACGTGGGCTTAAATATGGTTCTCCAAATGAAATGGCAGAGGATGTATTTAATACGCTAAGATGGAAACTACATCCAATCTTTGAGAATTATGAATTAGTGGAATCTCTTTGTAATCATTTGTATAACTATATGATTGATATTCCTAAAACGATAGTTCCAGATAATAGCAAATTGGCGTCCAAGGATAATAGTTCTCCTATAATTCACTTCAAGGACACTGATGCTTTTCTTACATCTTTCAATGTGGCGTTCGGCGACTGTAGTAACTCCTATGAAGGGGAGTTGTTATCAACCGAAGAAATAGAAAAGGAGGCACAGATTAAAAATAGTTGCAATAGTGGAATTGTTTATGTGCTCTACTATATGGATGACAATAAGCGTGTTTGTCGAAATAAATATACATTGACTGCCCAAAAGGACTTTTCGTTTATAAAAGTCATCATGTTTTTTGAATCGCCGATTAACGAACTAACTATTGCTGAATATGTACAAAAAGCATGTTCTGGAATTTCCTTCTATGAACATTGCCGAAAAGCTGACGCATCCGAAATCCCATCTTCTATGAGTCCTGAATGTATTGATGCTTGGGAGGTTGACGAACAAACCGCCATCGCACACAAAGCTATTTGCGTGCAACAACTTCTTGGCTCTAACTACACACAAGAAGAATTGGAGCAGTATTGTGCTTTGTATAGAATAACTAAAGAGCAATTTTATCAATTTTCATAAACCCTAAAAATTCAAAATTATGTTACATGATTCACAGACTGATATGGTATTCATATCTGCGGCTCTAAAGATTCATTTCCCACGTCTGTACAAAAGTTTGACAGATGCTTTTTGGAAGGCGCACGTCAAGTACAAAGAAATTCCATATAAAGAGTATCATTTTGGAGAAAGAAGTGTACAGTACTGTTTGAAGGGCAGTTGCCCTAAAAATATTATTTGGGTGCGGGATTATATGCCTGTAACGGTAGATAAGCATGGTTCAATTGAACAATTTTTCACACATACTAACCCAATTGGGGGAACGTTTGAAGTTTGCAGTGAATTAAAGATTACCCCTTTTCATAATGACATATTATTAGATGGTGGTAATATACTGACAAACAAGAAGGGTTGTGTCTATATGACGGATAAAGTTTTTGATGATAACCCGAGCATTCCGCACGATAAACTTATTGCGCGTTTAAAGAAAATACTTAATGTGCGAACCATTAAGATTGTGCACTGGGATAAATCAGACGAATGTGGTCATATTGATAAAATGATGGCTATTGCAGATGATGGCTCAATAATAACAGATTTAAGGTGGGAATATTTAAATTTTCTTCGTGTGGAAAATAGTATATTCATAGCTCAATTAGGAGAGCCGTCTGACGAACCAGCTCTCAAGCGCATAAAGCAAGCATACCCCAAATGCACCATATATCCTATTGAATGTGCGCATTTACTTGCGAAATTAGGAGGTGGTTTACGCCGTGCAACTTGGAACACCGTAGCATGTGGCTATCAAAACAACTTAGTATTCAGAACCTCAAAACGTCATCCGTTTAATCCGTTTTCGGCTGACGCCTTTACGGAGAAGCGACTACGAGAAGTCCTGGAGTACGAAAACGGAACTCCCTTCTCAAATAGTGAATGGAAAGTGTTTAGTCGCGCTTTTAAAACATCCTGGTATCTATTGACAAATAATCTTGAGCTAGAACACTATTCTGATAATCTATTTGAAATACTGGTTGAACATATGCAGTATTGGGTGAAATGTGCTAAAACTCCATATTTCAGCGATATTGAAGAATTGAGAAAAAATTGTGATCATCTTACTCGCTATATAATTGATATTCCTTACCTCATAGTACCCAGTTGGAGTAGTTATTATGCACAATGTTTACCAGATGGACCGTTAGGAACCTTTTTTATCAAATTTGAGGACTGCGAGGCAAAAATTACATCATGCATTATGTCAAAACATCTTTATATAGAAGATGAAGATGCATTAAGGACTATGGTAGAAAAGGAAGCAAAGGAAGCCGAGGAGCGAAAAGACGGGACAGTATATATACTCAATTATCCCAGTTATCCTGCTCGTGCTCACGCGGACACAACGGGAGCCAGAATAAGCCATTACCGCTATGAGTTAACGGCATGTGTTGAGGAAAAGTATTATGTAAAATTGGTTATTTATTATGATACTCAATGGAGACATATGACATTAGCTTGGTATGTTCTGGGATATTTACGTTTTAAGTCCTTCTTTGAGATTTGCACCCCAAAACCAGATAAAGATACTATAATAAAACATAAAGCAGGGGTGATTTGGAATAGAAATTCAGAGCCAGATGATTATGAGATGTTGACCAGAATGTGTGAGAATCGAGGAATTACTCCTGAACAGGCACTTAAATGGAAAGACTATTGGTTATAAACACAAATCACAATTAAAACCGACGGGGCGATGGGATATAACAGCCGCAAAATTCATGAAAAAGTTACTTTCAATTTTAATCGTAATGATGTCGCTTTCAGCGATTTGTAATGCCGAAGAATATAATTTTGAGGATTATATTTATCCCTTTGGCAATCGGACCTTCAGTACTTTGGACACTGATGGAAAAACGATTTCCATGAGTCAATACAGTTTCGTGTCCGAGCAATATGACAATTATCTTGTCGAGGAAGTGTATATTGGCATGGGAATGCAGTCGGCAACCAATTATTATCGCTACCGCGTAGTAAATAATACCGTCATTTCTGATTTTCAAATCAAGCAGAACAGGTTAACCGGAAGTACCAAATATCAAGACAAAAGAACACTCTTTGCTTTTCCATGGAAAGACAAGCCTTACACTTGGTCCGAGACCGAACAAGGCGAAAAAATAGAAGGCAAATCCGAATATGTCTTTGTCATGTTCATGGGGTCTAAAACCAAAGCCATAAAAATTACGGAGAATATTTCTTTTGTTGTCAATAATGTGAAGCACAAACACCAACGAAAGAGTTACTGGATAGAAGGTTACGGGCGCGTGGTTACATACTACACAATGGAGGATGGCAAAGAACGTATACAGTCTATCGCCGAGATGCCGGTTATTTTTGACGGAGTTACGGAACTTTCTTTTTAGGCGAAGAGGTAAACAGGCGGCGGCATTTTTGCCGCCGCTGATTGTTGGATATATCCAACACAATGAACATAGAATCAACCGAAGGGGCGCTCTTTGCGGAGGACGGCACGGATGAAGTTGTCTATGCGGGCATAGATGAGGTAATTGCCATCCTTGTCCTTTGGGGCAATTGGGTCCGGTGTGCCTTTCAATTGGGCATAGAAACGAGCCTTGTAATTGTCCAGCATCGTTTGCTTTTCCGGCGGGAGAAGAGTCTTGAACTTAAGTGCGTCAATGAACTCCTTTGCAAACTGGGAAGCGGCACCGAACTGCGACATATTTGCCCGTTCGCGGATGAGCGCAGGGCTGGTCTTGAAATTACGGGGATTCGGCTTATACGCCTCCAGACGACCTACTTTGGTAATATTGCCATCGTAGTCACGGAATACTTTGCGGCGCTCCACCGTACCGTTTTTTGAATGTGCTCCAATCATCTCTTGGATGTCGGGCGTGTGTTTGATTTTTGCCATATTATTTATTATCGAATGAATATCGACCTGACAACGCGTCTTGAATCACCAGCAGCCGACTCCGAAAACGACGCACTTACGACGTACTTATCACCAACTTACGACGCACTTATCACGCACTAATTTGGTGCAAAAATTCTACAATTTTTCGGTTTTTGCAGGAGAAATCGCAGGATTTTTCTTGTGTTTTATCCTATATTATATATAAATATATAATATATGTTTTTCGGGCTTTTTGGACGTAAAAACAAGAACAAGAAAAATATCAAAGATATTTGCATATATCAAAAAAAAGCAGTAAATTTGCAGCCAAATTCTGTATCATGGCGACACGGGTAATAGGCATAGGCGAGACAGTGTTGGACATTCTTTTCAAGAACGACCAGCCGCAGAAGGCCGTTCCGGGTGGTTCAACGTTTAATAGTATCGTGTCCTTAGGTCGGGCCGGTGTTCCGTGTGTCATGGTGACGGAGACGGGCGGCGACCACATAGGCGATTTGATATGCAAGTTCCTGCGGGACAACGGCGTGTCGGACGAGTTCGTATGCCGCCACCCGAACACCAAATCGCATATCACGCTCGCGTTTCTGGACGAAAACAACGACGCGCAGTACACGTTCTACAAGGACCACGCCTCCGCGGCGCTGGACGGCAAGCTCCCTGAGATAACTGCCGATGACGTCGTACTCTTCGGTTCGTTCTTCGCCATCAATCCGACCATCCGTTCTGCCGTCAGCGAACTACTGCACAATGCCCGAAAAGCAGGCGCTTGGATGTATTACGACATCAACTTCCGCAAGAGCCATATTCCCGACATCCCGGATGTGATGCCGAATATCGAAGAAAACATGCGTCTGGCGGATGTCGTTCGCGGTTCGAAAGAGGACTTCGAATACCTTTACGGCTTGAGCGACGCGGACGCTATCTACGAGCAAGTGAAGCCTTTCTGCAAGCGGTTCATCCTCACCGACGGAGCCCGTGAAATTCGGGTGTACACACCGAATGAAGGTGAAAGGACGAAAGTGAAAGTTGAAAGGTTCCCCGTACAACCCATCGAGACGGTCAGTACGGTAGGCGCCGGCGATAACTTCAACGCGGGTTATATCTACGCCAAACTGCAAGGCCTCAGCACCCCGTCCGAGCGCGTCAAGATGGCGCAGCGCTGGAGCCAGGACGTCTGCCGTCAAATCGGCAATAACATCAGCGATGACTTAAGGAACGAATTGAAAAATGAAAAGATATGAAGAAACTACTTACACTTGCATTGGCGGTGACGATGTTCGCCGCGTGCGCAAACAATGAAACAAAAGACAAGACTGAAATGGAAAATCAAGCCATCCAGAACATTATGACGCGTGTGTCGGTACGTGAGTTCACCGGCGAGAAAATCAGCGAGGCGCAAATTGACACGCTGCTGCGTGCCGCCATGGCGGCTCCGTCAGCCATCAACAGACAGCCGTGGGCCTTCATCGTCGTGACGGACGAAGCCCTCATCGCCAAACTCGGCGAAGCGCTGCCCTACTCCCGCTGCAGCAACCATCCGGCGATAGCTGTCATCCCCTGCGGCGACCTGAGCAAAGCCATCGAAGGCGAGATGGCGGCGTTCTGGATTAACGACGTGTCAGCGGCAACGGAGAACCTCCTTTTAGCGGCTCATGCCATGGGCCTCGGCGCCGTGTGGACAGGTCTGCACCCGGACATGAAACGCGCGAAAATGGTACAGGAGATGCTCGGTCTGCCGGAACACATCATCCCGCTGTGCGTGGTGCCTGTAGGTGTTCCTGCCGAACAGCCGGACATCAAAGACAAGTACAAACCGGAGAACATCCATTACAACGCGTGGTAAGAATCCCGATGCTTTCATCGGCCTGCGGCCTGAAAAAAGGGTGTGCCCAATGCGGCACACCCTTTTCACTTAACTATTAACTTTTACCCATTGTTTTTCATTACCATCCGTTGTTGCTGTAATTGGTCAGAGAGACGTTGGAACCGCCCGAGACAGTGCAACCGATGTTTGCCATTCCGCCGAAGTACTCGGTGCCGTCAGCAACGGTCACGCCTGACTTCAGGGCCGGTGTGGACGAGGTATATACAACCAATTTCTGGCTACTGCCGCCACCACCGGGGCCTCCGCCGCCGGGACCACCGCCGGACGAAGACGACTTGGTCGGCGTCTTGAAGGCGGCTACCAAGTCGCTGCCGTTATAGAGTGCGTACCAGCTCTGCGCCGTCCATGAAGTGGTGTATTTGCATGTGCCTCCGCTTATCTGCGCTCCACCTTCGAGGTTACCTACGGCGATTATCGTTCCGCCGGAGATATACAACTTATATCCACCTTCGGTGTTGGCATCCAATGCCACTTCAGGATTCGTAGCACCGATGGCGTAAACAAGACCTCCCTTGATATACATATTCCCGTTCGCATCCATCGCATCGTTATTCGAACCCTTGACGAAGATATAACCGCCGTTGATATACATGTGGCTGGAGCTGTTGATGCCGTCGTCAAACGCATTGACGGTGATGTGTCCGCCGTTGACGGTCAGGGTATTCTTGCTCTCTATTCCTTCGCCGCCGGCTCCGGTCGTCGTCACGGTGATGGTACCGCCGTCGATGATGATGTCGCCGTCAATCTTGATGCCTTTCGGCGAGCATTTATAATCGGATTGATAGTTATCCAAGGTACGGGAGTTCGAGACGATTGAAAGTGTACCGTTCGACGAAGCCACTACCGCCTGACCGCTGGTGGTGACGGTGATTTCCGCCTCGCCGCTGACGGTGAACGTCCCATCGCCGCTGATACCCTTGCCACCCGCACCGGTGCTGGTGAGGTTCAGTGTACCGCCGCTGATGGCGATATTTCCATCCGCACTGATACACGAAGACGCTTTGGTCTTCACGTTGGTCTCATCCCATACACCACCGCCGGAGGTGCTTAAGGTCAGCGTGCCGCCGGTGATATACATGTCGCCTTCGGACTTGATGCATTTGGCTGCGTCTGCCGTCACCGCACAGGAGACGTTACCGCCGGAGATATACACGTTTCCCGTGTCCTCGTCTTCGTGGTCCGTCGTGATACCCGTCGAACCCGCCTCCGTATCTTCTATATCACATTGGATACCGTCGTCGCCCACATGGTTCAGCGCTATCGTACCACTCTCCATCAGGAAATACTGCTCGCAGTTGATGCCGTCGCCGACAGATGAGACGATGTTGATGGTAGAGTTCTTTATCGTGAAGTATTCACCGGCTTTGATACCATGCTTCACGTTTCCGGTGATGTTCAGCGTGCCTTTCTGCGCGAACTCAATGTGTCCCTTGACGTACAGACATCCTTTCTGCGTGCCGGACACAGCGTCCACGAGGGTGTTGGTCGTGCCGTTAAGCGGTTTGACTTTGATACGCTTGCCGTTCTGGACATGAACCGCCGCACCCGAATAGACAGCCGACACGTTCGTCAGTGACAAGTTATCTAACTCCACCGTTGCCTTGTATGCACCTTCGGTGTAGAAGCCGCCGTCGGCAGAAGAGCCGGAGAGCGTATAGGTAATCTCCACGTCCGTATCTGCGCTTTGCGCAATCTTCACGTGCGCTCCGTTCTGACTGACAGTCAGCAACTTGGCGATGTTTCCGGCTACGGTTACATCCGTCTTGTCATTACTGAAGACCACCTGCACGGAGTTGTCGGTCACAGCTGTTTCATCAACGTACATGTTGCCGATGTCGGTCAGTGCAAACTCCTTGCCCATGACAGTCAGCGTCGTACCGTTCTCAAAAGGCATCACGCCTGCCTGTTCCGCAGGAAAGCGGTAGGTCACATTCCCCACCTGCACATTCAGTGTCTGCGCACACAGCAGACCGCTAAACGCTAATCCGCTAATCACTAATCCTATTATGCGTCTCATTGTATTACGATTTTTTGCGTTACACTTCCGTTAGAAATCACGTAGAGCCCTTTATCCAGGCTGCCTACAGCCTCCATGAGGTTGTTGAAATGTCCCATTTTTGCGCCAAGCGGCGTATAAATGTCAATCGGTTTGTCCGCTTCGAGGATATTCCCGATTCCCTCGAGCGAACCGTCATTGGAGAACTGCATCGAAGCCAAGTCGGTCAATACCAGATTCACCGTGCCTTCGTCGTTTGTCACCTGCAGGTTACTCCCATTCACCGTCAGCGTGAGGTTACTCACGTTGAAACCGGTTGTCGTACCACCGGTGTTAGTGAACACCAGATAACTGTACGCAGCTGCCTGCACCATCACGGCACAGCATACAGCCATAGCAAATAGCAACTTTTTCATAATACTCCTTTTTTGTATATGATAATCCAAATTACGCTGCAAAAGTACTGCTTTTTTTCCATATGCCCGTTATGAATAAGTACACAACTATTAACAAAAAGTCGAAAATTCTCGTATGCATCATAAAAAAACAATATTATCACCTCTGTTTTGTTAGTAAAAAGACAAAAATACAGACAAACACGCCATTTGCAATCCGGACGTCGATGAGAATGCCTCTTTCTTTTTTTTTTGCCTGCCTATTTGCATATCTCAGAAAAAATGCGTACCTTTGCAGCGCAAATAAAAGGAGGTTATAAACCCTATTCCCATGACACGAAAAATTCTTTTTCTCTTGGTTGCTGTGCTGGTCTTCGGGTCCTGCGACAGGCCCTCTCGTGTGGCGCAATACAAGGCGGAGAAGCACCGTCGCGACTCGGTGGCTCTTGTGCAACAGACGCAGAGTTTAGCGTACTATCAGGCGCAACTGGCTGAACTGATGCCCGTCGCCGACAGCCTGCTTCCGCTCTTCTCTTACGAGAAGAATGCCCGTTTTCAGGACCACGGTTATTACATCACCAACGGACGAAACGGCCTGCGCATCGAAGTGCGGGATGACGGCAAAGACCCTATTCTTCTGTATCGCGACGGTAAGCGTCTCACGACGACCGACGACCCGATGTATGAACGTGCGCAGCACCTGCAGGTGGTCATTTCCGACATCCGCGAATGCGAAAAACGCATCGCCCGAACCTCCAAAGAAGTGCAAAAATACGAGAAAAGGTTACAAAAACAATAAAATATTTGCATTTATGCAAAAAAAGTCGTACCTTTGCACCGCAAATTATGTGTGAAATATGTCTGAAAGCAAATACGAAAGCAAAATAACCTCCGCTCCCTGCTCGGCACAGCAGATTTATCACGTGCTCAGTAATCTGCAGAATATCGAGCGTGTACGCCAGTTTATTCCGCAAGACAAAGTGCAGGAAATGGAGATAGAACCTGACCGTATCCGCATGAAAGTAGACGGTCTCGCGCAGAAAATCACCATCGTCATCGTGGACCGCATCGAGAACGACACCATTAAGTTCGGCGCGGAAGGAATACCGATGGACGCGAATTTCTGGATTCAACTCAAAGAACTCACCCCTACCGACACACGCATCAAACTGACCGTCAAAGCGGATATACCGTTTATGTTCAAGATGATGATTGGCAAGAAAATGCAAGAGGGTCTCGACCAAGCGGCAGAAATGCTCGCTCAGTTCCCCTATGCCGCATGGCAATAAGGAGGTTTGAAGTGGTTTACATAGTTTGAAATCGTTTGAATTAAATATATGAAAAGACCAAGAATTCACAGAGAAGGACGCGGATTGATTGTTGGAACAGTACTGCTCCTCTTCATCATTAACGTCCCTATTTATCTGTTCGTAGAACCCCACTGGGTATCTGCTATCACGCTTATCATCGCGGCGATGCTTCTTGTATTCGTCACCTATTTCTTCCGCAACCCTGTTCGTGTGCTGGAGATAGACGACCCTAATTTCGTCATCGCGCCCGCGGACGGACGCGTAGTGGTGGTGGAACCGACGGAGGAGAACGAGTATTTTCATGACAAACGTTTGCAGGTGTCTATCTTCATGTCGCCGTTTAACGTGCATGCCAACTGGTATCCGATTGAGGGCACCGTCCTCGTTTCCGAGCACCAGAAAGGTCGTCACAAAGGCGCATGGTTGCCTAAGTCCTCTACGGAGAACGAGCGTTCGTTAGTTGTCATCGAGACGCCGAGCAAGGTGCAGATTGCGCTTCGTCAAGTGGCCGGCGCCATGGCACGTCGCATCGTGACCTACGCCAAGCCCGGACATCAGGCGCATCGTAACACCCACCTCGGATTCATCAAACTCGGCTCGCGCGTGGACATGTACCTACCTCTCGACACGGAGATGTTCGTCACCGTAGGTGAGGCTGTTCGCGGAAACGAGACCATCATGGCACGGCTGGCGGATGTAGAGGAGGAACAACCCAAGACCGCCAAGAAAACAACGAAAAAAGTTTAACCCTAAAATACCAATTGTATGAATTTTGAAGAATTATTTGCGCAGTATCCCTGCCCGTTTACCGATGAGCAAGTAAAAGCTCAAGTGGCTGACATCGAAGCAAAGCATTTTGCAGAGAATAACAATGTAGAAGTTTGGAAGGAGTGCCTCCACCAGATCGACTACACCACCCTGAGTGCAGACGACACCATCGCACGCGTTGAGCGCATGGCGAACGCTGTCAACACCTTCGAGGAGAAATTCCCGGGTATTCCTAACGTAGCTGCCATCTGTGTATATCCGGCGATGGCTGAATATGTACGCAAAGCGCTGAAGGACCCGAAATTCCGCATCGCTTGTGTATCAGGTGTGTTCCCCAGCAGCCAGAGTTTCCTCGAAGTGAAAGTGGCAGAGACCGCACTCGCACTCAAAGCCGGTGCAACCGAGATAGACATCGTTCTCTCCGTCGGTAAGTTCCTCGAGGGACGCTATCAGGAGTGCTTCGACGAGATTGCAGAACTGAAAGCAGTGTGCGGCGACCACCACCTCAAAGTAATCCTTGAGACAGGCATGCTCAACACCGCAGAGAATATCTGGAAGGCTTCTATCCTCTCCATGGCTGCAGGCTGCGACTTCATCAAGACCTCTACCGGTAAGATTGCTGTGAACGCTACTCCGGAGGCTACTTTCGTGATGTGTCATGCTATCAAGGCTTGGCGCGAGAAGACAGGCGTGAAGATGGGCTATAAACCTGCCGGCGGCGTTTCGACAACCGACGAGGCTGTTCAGCACTTCACCCTCGTAAAAGAGATTCTCGGCGAAGAGTGGCTCAATAACGAGTGGTTCCGTTTCGGTGCTTCCCGTCTCGCCAATAACCTCCTTTCCTCTATCGTAGGAAAAGAAACAAAACATTTCTAATGAACAAGATTCTATCTAAACGATTCTTTTCGGACAATGTAGCGGAGCTCGTAGTTGAAGCTCCGCTCATTGCGCGTAGCCGTAGAGCCGGCCATTTCGTCATCATCCGTGTGGACGCGAACTCAGAACGCGTGCCTTTGACCATCTCTGCCGCCGACGTAGAGAAAGGAACCATCACCCTCGTAGTGCAGCAGATTGGTGTCTCGACCCACAAACTGCTGGCGATGGAACCCGGTGAGTGCCTTCACGACATCGTCGGACCGCTCGGCCGTGCGACGCGCATCGAGAAATACGGTACCGTAGTCTGCGCCTGCGGCGGTGTAGGTGCGGTGCCGATGTTACCCATCGCTGAAGCACTCAAGAAAGCCGGAAACCGCGTCATCACAGTCCTCGCAGCCCGTAACAAAGACCTGCTTATCTTACGCGATGAACTGGCGCAGTGGTCGGACGAGGTCATCATCATGACCGATGACGGCTCTGCCGGACAGCAAGGTGTCGTCACCGTAGGTGTAGAACAAGTCATCAACCGCGAGACCGTCAACAAGTGTATCACCATCGGTCCCGCCATTATGATGAAGTTCGTGGCGCTGACCACCGCCAAATACAACATCCCCACCGAAGCTTCGCTCAACACCATCATGGTGGATGGAACAGGAATGTGCGGTGCATGTCGTGTCACCGTCGGCGGTAAAACGAAGTTCGTCTGCGTGGATGGTCCGGAGTTTGACGCCCACGGCGTGGATTGGGATGAGATGCTCAGCCGCATGAAGTCCTATCGCGCAGAAGAGACCGAAGCGATGGAGGCATACAAGGCAGGTAAGGTGCCTGTCTCTAAGGCCCTTAAAGACTCTAAAGACATTAAAGACCTTAAGGTCGGCGCCGTAGAACCTTTCACCGGTTCTCCGAAAGACCGCGTAGCGATACCTCGCGTCCAGATGCCGGAACTGCGTCCCGAAGTGCGCGTCAAATCGCTGCACGAGGAAGTGAACCAAGGTCTGACGTTCGAGCAAGCTGTCACCGAAGCGCATCGCTGCCTCAACTGTCCCAAACCGACCTGCGTACAAGGTTGCCCCGTGAATATCAACATCCCCGGATTTATCAAGAAACTGGAGACCGGAGACATTCTCGGAGCCGCAGCGGTCATCAAAGAGTCATCCTCTCTGCCCGCTGTATGCGGTCGTGTCTGCCCGCAAGAGAAACAATGTGAAGCGAACTGTATCCACCTCAAGATGAAACACCCGGCGGTAGCTATCGGTTACCTCGAGCGCTTCTGCGCGGACTATAGTAACAGTCAGGCACGTCCGACGAGTCAGACTTGTCCGACGGGTGCCAAGATTGCCGTTGTCGGTTCCGGTCCTGCCGGCCTTACCTTCGCCGGCGATGCTGCCAAGTACGGCTACGAAGTGCATGTATTCGAAGCGCTGCACGAGATTGGCGGTGTACTCAAATACGGTATTCCGGAATTCCGTTTGCCGAACGCAATCGTGGATACGGAGATAGACGGCTTGCGTGCCCTCGGTGTACAATTTCACACCGACACAATCATAGGCAAGACAATCACGGTCAAGGAACTCGAAGAGCAAGGATTCAAAGGTATCTTCGTCGGTTCAGGAGCCGGCCTGCCGCGCTTCATGAATATCCCGGGCGAGAACCTGAACGGCGTGCTTTCGTGTAACGAGTATCTGACACGCGTCAACCTCATGGACGCTTCCAATCCGGCAACCGACACTCCCCTGCTCTACGGCAAGAACGTGGCAGTCATCGGTGGCGGCAACACCGCCATGGATGCCGTACGCACCGCGAAACGCTTGGGTGCCGAACACGCGATGATCATCTACCGCCGCTCGGAAGAAGAGATGCCGGCGCGTATCGAAGAGGTGCATCACGCCAAAGAGGAAGGCATCGAATTCATGACACTCCATAACCCGATAGAGTACCATGCTGATGAGAACGGCCGTGTGAAAGAAGCGGTGCTGCAAGTGATGGAACTAGGCGAACCTGACGAGAGCGGTCGCCGCAGTCCTGTCCCGATTGACGGCAAGACCGTGACCATTCCTGTGGACTTGGTCATCGTGGCCGTAGGTGTATCGCCTAACCCGCTTATCCCGTCGTCCGTAGAAGGACTCGAAATCAGCAAGAAAGGTACCATCGTCGTCAATGACGCGATGCAGTCGTCCATCCCTACCATCTTCGCCGGAGGAGACATCACCCGCGGAGGTGCTACCGTCATCCTCGCGATGTCAGACGGACGCAAGGCGGCTGCTGCCATGCATGAGTATCTGACTTCTAAACTCTAACAGCGCAGCGGTCCGACAGTGCTAACGGTCTTATCAGCCATATTATTGTCCGTCAATTTCCTGACAAGCCATCCTCTTACGGGACAGGCGAATATGTCCGTGCTGGTGCAAAACCTGAATACCGGTGAAGTGATAGACAGTTATCGTGCCGATAAAGTGGTGCCGCCGGCTTCCGTGATGAAACTGCTCACTACCGGTGCCGCCCTCGATATCCTTGGTCCCGGTTTCCGTTTCCCAACGATACTCGAATATACGGGTGCCATCGAAGACGGCGTGCTACACGGCGATCTGTATATCCATGGCAGTTGCGACCCCTCGTTAGGATGGAAAGGTCAGACAGGTTTCCTCACCCAATGGGTGCGCGCCATCCAGAAAGCCGGCATCACGTCCATTGAAGGAGGCGTCATCGCAGACATGACGATGCTGGATGGGGATGCACAAAACCCCAACTGGTTATGCGAAGATGCAGGAAACTATTACGCGCCCGGAATATTCGGACTCAACTACTACGGCAACACAATGAATATTGTGCTCCAAAGCGGAGAACCGGGCACTGTGGCGAAAGTAATAAAGACGGAACCGCAAGTGGAAGATATCGTCTTCATCAATCGTATCCGCTGTGATAAAATCACGTACGACGGTGCTTTCGTGAGCGGACTGCCATACAGCCGTGAACGGTACCTTACCGGAGCGGTCCCCTCTCATCTCGGTACGTTCGGCGTCAAAGGAGACCTGCCGAACCCGGGACTGCTGCTCGCCAGACATTTCACGAAGGCGCTGCACGACGCGGGTATCAAAGTATATCGCGATGCCACCTTCGAAGCGGATTACAACCCGCTCACACCCCCGCGACAGGAGCTATACACCCATTATTCGAGACCCCTCTCGGAAATCATCCAAGAGACGAACGTCAACAGCAACAACCTCTATGCCGAGGCGCTGTTTCGTTACCTCGGCACCCGTTATACGCTGCCGGGCACCCTTCATAACAGTCAGGAACTATTGCGCGACTACTGGCGCCGGCGCGGTGTGTCGATTCAGAATGCGATTATCAAAGACGGTTGCGGTCTGGCCCCGCAAGACGCCGTCAGCGCACAGACTTTCGTGCAAATGCTGACCATCATGCTCCGCAGCAAGAACGCCGATGCTTGGTTGGCATCCCTGCCGGTAAGCGGGCAAAGCGGGACACTCAAGAGTCTATGCCCGAAAACAGAACTGGAAGGACGTATTCATGCTAAAAGCGGTACTATCGCCGGCACAAAGAATTTCGCCGGCTACATAGACATGCCTAACGGCGATACATGGGTGTTTGCGGTCCTCATCAACTCTGCTCCAGGGAAAGCAAAGAACGTGCAAACCGTCATTCAGAAATATTTGCTGGATGTATATCAGAAGCACCAATAGTACCAATACCTTGCTGAAGGAGCTTCTGGCGAGAGACGAGTGGCCCCAAGGAGAAGCCTATTTGCGTGCGGACTTTCAGACGGCAGGACGCGGACAGACAGGCAACGGATGGGAGAGCGACGAAGGAAAGAACCTGTTGTGCTCGATTCTCCTGCCGCCACGCGAGAACCTCTTTGAACTGAATATGGTCGTGGCTGTAGCGGTGCAGCGCCTGTTAGGCGAGGATTTCACCATCAAATGGCCCAACGATATTTATTACGGCGATAAGAAAGTGGCGGGAATATTGGTAGAGAACGCCATTGTGGGGAATGAAGTGAAATATTCTATTGCCGGAATAGGACTGAATGTGAACCAGACAGAGTGGTATTCGGACGCGCCGAACCCTGTTTCTTTGAAACAGATTACAGGTGAGACGTACGACCTCGACATCTTGATGCAGCAACTATACGAGCACGTGCAGAAAGCATTGCAAGAAGATATATGGGCGTATTACAAAGCGCACCTCTACCGCCGCGAAGGCTTCTGGCCGTTCGTAGAACGCGAAGTGACCACCGCGCCTACGATGAATGCGGAAGCGGACACACAAGGACTGTTTCTCGCCCGCATTGAAGAGGTACTGCCGACAGGAGAAATAGTATTGGCAGACCAGCAAGGTCAACAACGGAAATATCATTTCAAACAAATACGATACGTAGTATGAGTAAATCTATCATCATCACCGGCGGAGCCGGATTTATCGGAAGTCATGTAGTGCGTCTGTTTGTGAACAAGTATCCGGACTACCGCATCATCAATGTAGATAAACTGACGTACGCCGGCAATCTGGCGAACCTGAAGGATATCGAGGACAAGCCGAACTACCGTTTCGAGCGTGCCGACATCTGCGATTTCGATACCATCTATGCGCTGATGCAGGAGGAGCACGTGACGGGTGTGATTCACCTGGCGGCAGAGAGTCACGTAGACCGCTCTATCAAAGATCCGTTCACTTTCGCCCGCACGAACGTGATGGGTACGCTCTCGCTCTTACAGGCAGCCAAACTGTATTGGGAAAGCCTGCCTGAAAAATACGAAGGCAAGCGCTTCTATCATATTTCGACCGATGAGGTGTACGGCGCTTTGGAGATAGAGCACCCGGAAATACTCTTCACTGAAGAGACCAAATACAACCCGCATTCTCCTTACTCCGCCTCAAAGGCTTCGTCCGACCATTTCGTGCGCGCCTTCCATGACACCTACGGCATGCCAACCATCGTAACAAACTGCTCGAACAACTACGGTCCGTATCAATTCCCGGAGAAACTAATCCCACTTTTCATCAACAATATTCGCCATCGCAAACCTCTTCCGGTGTATGGTAAAGGAGAGAACATTCGCGATTGGCTGTTTGTCGAAGACCACGCACGCGCGATAGATATAATCTTCCACAAGGGAGTTGTAGCCGAAACTTATAATATCGGCGGATTCAACGAATGGAAGAATATCGACATCATCAAGACAGTAATTAAGACGGTAGACCGCTTGTTAGGTCGTCCGGAAGGAGTGGACTTGGACTTGATCACATTTGTCACCGACCGCGCCGGGCATGATTTGCGTTATGCCATCGACAGCCGCAAGTTACAGCGCGAGTTAGGCTGGGAACCGAGTTTGCAGTTTGAGGAAGGTATCGAGCGCACGGTGCGTTGGTATCTGGATAACCAGGAATGGTTGGATAACATCACATCGGGTGAGTACGAGAAATACTACGAAGACATGTATAAAAACCGCTGAGTATGAATATCAGACGAATCAGAATTCGCATGCCTAAATGGCAGACTATCCGCAGCGCCAATTGGGCGAAAGAGTTGCTGATGACTTTCATCGGCGCCACGCTCTCCATTATCCTTACCTTCGGTACTGCCCATTTCGTGGACCAAAAGCAGCAACGCGAGGACGGAAGGCAGACCGCGATGATGGTCATCCACGATATGGAGAATACCGCCAAGCAGTTTCGGGAGTACGTGAAGGAAGAAGAGAAAAACTTCAACATCGCCCAACACGTGCTTTCCAATATCAACCATTTAGATGCAGTATCACCGGATACAATCATATTGATTGCTTCGTATATCACGGCAGATGCGGGACAACTCTATACCTACGATGACTCCAGCGAGAAGATCTTTCTCAGTAGTCAGGAGGCGTGGAAAACGATCAATAATCCTGCGTTCATCGATGAGGTGCAGGGCTTTTTTCATACCCGTCAACTGATCTTCCACATGCTGAACAACGACCGATTATATACCAAGCCGATTTCGAACGGAACGTATTATGATCTGTTGTTGGAGAGTCCGCATATGCAGGAACTGGACACGATGTTCTGGGTTAATTACACCAAGGAATTTGTCCGTAACAATGCCGTCAGCCGGTATATTGATTTTTCCTATGTGCGTCGTAGATATTGTAACGAATATGCCGATCAGTTCATGTCTTTTGCAAACAAATGCAAGTTTATGATGGGTATCTCTGATGAAGAGTTAGCATTGTACGTGCAGAACAGGGAACGAACCGGCAAACCGCTGAAAGCCAAGAATCTGATTGGAGATTGGCGTGTGCAGACAGCGGACGATTTGTATTCCGATCGGCATTTTGATCGGGACCACACTTTTACCACGCAAATCAACCAATACATGTCCTATTCCTTCTATACGGGACAGATTGTACTCAAATGTACTTTGCACGGCATTTGGGATTTGCAGGGTGATACCTTGTTTACATCGCTCACACCGGGTTATTCGTACGAGTTCGACAAGAGTGCTATCCGGTATCAACCGGAGATGGAAGGAGCTTTGAATGAGTTGTTGGAAGTATGGGAGCAGAGTGTGATTGCACAATTGGAGAGTC
>Ga0310696_10001178_pt1 | contig 38418 bp, 45 predicted proteins | sample AusTroGonzalo_MG_4_FD_203885 | JGI IMG/M metagenome (GOLD analysis project Ga0310696, IMG submission 203885) | Bovine rumen microbial communities from tropical cattle in Woodstock, Queensland, Australia - Gonzalo_02 (v2) (version 2) | ecosystem: Host-associated > Mammals > Digestive system >... | reverse complement strand
GCGGCGTTGAAGTAGAGGTACCGTGGGCCGTTGCAGAAATCATTCGCCAATCCTTGGAACAGGATCAGGCCACGGCGGAACTCATTATGAGCGAAGAGCAGAATTACCACGACAACGTGGAGAGACGTCTGGATTAAGAGGTAAACAATGAGCAGAATCGTTGAATTATCGATCGATAATGAATGGATCCGAGGCGACAAAGTATTTGCAGGCGCAACGGGTAGTCACGACGACGTGATCTTAAGAATGAAATTCGGAGAGATGTGGGAAGGGCTCGCGAAAACCGTAGAGTTTCTGGACGCATATCACGAAAACGCGGTCGTCGTAATGCTTACGACGGATCTGCTCGTTGATGGAGAGACTGAAACGTACGACGTGCCGATCCCGGCGAAGGCAAAGACGTTTTCCGGGAAGATGATCGTGACGGTAAAAGGCGTGACGGTCGTTGATCAGGTGGAGACGAGCGCGACGATGACTGTTTACGGCGAGTTTGAGATCAAGGATTCGCTCTGGAACAGCACTGCGGAGATCGTATCTGACATAACGCCTACGCTTGCGGCACAGCTGCAGGCGGAGATCGAAGGGATCAAAGCGACGATCGTCGAAGCCGCTGAGAGCGCAGAAACTGCGTCAGAAGCTGCGGAAACGGCTGTTGCGGCCGCAGAAACCGCGTCAAATGCAGCGGAAACGGCCGAACATTACGGCGAAATCGCGCAGGCGGTCATCGATATGACCGTATCCGCTGAGACGAAAAACTTCGATCAGCCCGCGAGCGTCGAGAAAACGGAGTCACAGGGCGTATACAACCTGAATTTCGGGATCCCCAGAGGCACTCCGGGCGTTTCGGTACAGGCTGGATCATACTATGGCTTTTATGTAGACGAAAACAGCCATCTGCACGTCGTATATGCAGATACGTCGGAAGACAATCCTACGTTTGAGATCAATAGTGACGGTCATTTGATCATGACACTGGAGTAAGAAATGGTAGACATTGATTTGGGCTCCATAAAGGGAGCAAAAGGCGACAAGGGCGATCCGGGAAACACGATCGCGATCTCAGGCACGATCAGCTCACTGTCAACGGACGACGAGGCGGCGAGCGCAAAGGCCGTGTATGATCTGTTTATGGCCGTGATGGAGGATGAATACTGATGAGTCTCGCGAGTTTGTTTCAGGATATTGCTGACGCGATCAGAACAAAGATCACGGATCAGAGCGCTATGACTCCTTCTGAGTTCCCGGACAAGATCGCATCCATAACCGGCGTGGACGTTTCCGGAGTCACTGCAGAGGCAGGCGACGTAAAGATCGGAAAGACGTTTGTCAATGCGTCAGGCGTTCCAGTGAATGGGACGATGCCGGTCGTCACTCCAACGGAAATCGCCCTTCCGGTGAACGGAACGTACACGATCCCGGCCGGCAATCATTATGGGACCGGAACCGTAAAGAACGTGACCAGCACAAAGGCGGCTGAAACGTTCTATGCAGGGCTTCAGGATCAAACGATCGCAGCGAATCAGTATCTGACCGGGGCTCAGATCATCAAGGCGCTCACTGCATCCAACCTGAATGCAGCGAACATCAAGAAGGACGTGACGGTCTCGGTAAATAACGGATCATCAAATGTATTTGAAGTGACCGGGACTTATGAGGCGGCTGCGAGCCAGAATTATGCTTTTGAGGTTGGCAAGGTGATCAACGCTGCAGACGTCGTGGATCATACCTATGGGTATTACACGGCGCCTACGACGGTCGCCGGGACCGTGATGAAGAGTTATAAAGTGGAGCTGCCGGAAGACGCGGAAGACGCGAAGTTCCTCATCTGGGAAGCGCCTGCATACTGGGGCCTCACTGACGGAAAGCAGTGGTTTAGGCTCGGATTCATCAAGGACCTGTCGTATAAGGGCGTCGCAGACGGTTCCGGGTACGTCGTAGACGGCAATCTCGGACAATGGCAATGCGCATCGTTCTGCGAGCGGCCGGACAATATTCATCCGAATAAAAAGGTGATATATGTTCCGGTCGAAAAGATCACGAGCGGCGGCACGACGATCTACAAGGTCACTTATGTTATTGGATGGTGAAGACATGACACTGAAAGAAGCGATTAAAAAGGCGGACTTCCTTAGGCCGAACACGGTTTACGAGGAAATAAAAGCGCACTGGGTAATGGGGCTTGAAGTGGAGATCGCAGAGCTGATGCACGTAGACATCCCGGAGTGCATGTGGCCTGAGGATCAGGATCTTCTGATGCCGTTTCCGAAAGACGACATCTATGCGCTGCATCTGATGGCGAAGATCGATCTGGCAAACGAGGAAACGGAATTGTACGCAAACGATTCCGTCACAGCAAATCAGGCGACTGCCGAGGCAAAGCAATGGTGGTACAGAAACTTCGGCAATCCTGAGAAGAAATATGTGAGGGTGTAATGTTTCCGAAACTTCCTTACAATACGAGCGCACGACAGGCGGTCGAAACCGAGCTCTTAGGGATCAACTTCTCTGATAACTACAAAGAAGGTCAGTTATCAGACTCCAGAATGATCTCTGCGCGGCGGTATCCGTACATTGCGACGAAAAAGGCGAGAACGGATCTGTACTACGAGAACGTTTCCGCAATTTACGCGTGGGATGGGCTGTGGACCGTACGGAACGGGAAACTGTATAAGGACGCGGAAGAAATAGCCGGCCTTACGCTGACAGCAGGACCGAAGCAGTTCGTCACGATGTATAAGAAGCTCGTGATCTTCCCGGACAAGAAATATGTATATCTGGATCAGGACACGATGACGCCGTACGACATGGCGGCGGAATCTTCCGGAGATGGCGCGACTGTGACGGTGACGGACATCGGGGAACCTGATGAGCCTATTCTTGAATGCACGATTACTATCGACTGGGTTGACGATCTGACCGCAAAGTTCGCGGTCGGCGACGTCATACAACTTGACGGGTTCACGACCCCGGCAAACAACGGCTATAAAACGATTAAATCCGTCACGTCAGCGACGATCGTGGTCGAAGATAACACGATGGAAGACGAAACGACGTCCGGAGAGATCGAGATCACGCGGTCCGTACCGGATCTTGACTATATTTGTGAGCACGATAACCGTTTGTGGGGCTGCTCGAATGATACGAGGACCATTTATTGCTCCAGAATCGATGATCCCACAAACTTCTGGGATTTCTCCGGGAATGCAAACGACAGCTGGCAGCTGGACGTGGCGACGGAAGGCGATTTTACAGGATGTGCAGCAATGAGCGGATCGGTCGTCTTCTTCAAGGAGCATTCGATCTTAAAGGTCCTCGGCTCTTATGCAGCGGAGTTCCAGACAAACAATTATCAGATGGAAGGGATCAAAGACGGCTGCTACAGAAGCGTCCAGAACATAGGTGAAACGCTGATCTATGTGGGGTTGAACGGCGTTTATGTATATAACGGCGGCACGGCGTCTCTCATATCGTCTGTATTCGGCGAAAAAAGGCTTGTAGACGCCGTTGCAGGCCACGACGGTGAACACTATTACCTGTCAGCGTATGACGGCGATAAGGCCCTGTTTTTGACGTATCACATGCGCTCCGGGCTTTGGCTCATCGAAGACGATTTACGAGCGATCTCAACGGCTCTTTCCGGAGAGACTGTTTATCTTTTGGATGATAACGGCCACGTCCTGACTGAAAACAGCGGTACGGAAGCCGTCGACTTCTCAATGACTTTCAAACCGATCTATGAAACAGTGACCGGATCCAATAACAAGACATCCGTTTCATTCGGCCGGAAGAGATACGCGAAACTATATTTGAGGACAGAGCTTGGCGCAGGCGCCAATTTGAAAATAGAAATCAAGGAAGACGGCGGTCTTTGGAAGGAAGTGACAAAGATCGTAGGAACCGGCGGTCTTACGGTCATTCCGGTTCCGATCGGCCGGTGCGATAAATATGAATTGAGACTGTCTGGCAAAGGACCGTTCACGCTTCTCAACATGGAGCGGGAATACAGAATTGGGAGCGCGAGATAATGGATCGTGTATTTCAAAGAAATCTTGACGAACTGGACAAGGACGATCTGAAAAAGGCTGTCGATCAGCTCGATGTTTATATCCGATACATGAAGGAGCAGATCGAGTGGGCGATTCAGGTGCTTCTCAAACTGAACGGCGGCACGAGCTTGGCGGATATAGCAAACCGGCTGGCGAAGGACGAGATCTCGATCGGCACACTGAACAGTGAATACAATCAGATGTCGACCGCAATTTCCGGCAAGGCAGATACTTCTGACGTTAACGCGGCGCTCGCATTAAAGGCGAACATTACTGACGCCGTCATGAAGACGGATATCACGCAGACGACGAAGACGGACGACGACGGAGACACGTGGACGCTATTCCGGCTCCCGAACGGATACACGATGGCCACGTGCTTAAAGACATTCAGCCCGACGAGCTGGACGCAGTGGGCCAGTTCAGATCTGTACTACGTGCGTACAAACGCAATCCATCACGGGATCCCGTTCACGTCGATCCTCGGCGAGTACGTGAGCCCATATTCCGGAGAAGCGAGCAATGCGAAGTCTATATTCGTTTCGAGCTCGAAGAAAATCGGAGACGGAACCGGTACTTACGTGCCTACAGGCGCAGATCCGAATGAATATACCTGCTGCTATCTGGCTATGAGGAACGGAACAGGAGGAGCGTCCTCGTCGTTCTGTCTGTACTATCTGGTTATCGGTATCACTTCATCTACATAATAGGGGGAATATATAATGAGCAAAAAAGATATTAGAGATTCGTTGACTGATGATGCGAGAGGCTCGGGCGGCGGTTTCGTCCCGGGGAATGCAATTACGCCGATGGTCGATCTCGGCGGAAGTGCGAGGCCGGAAAACGTGGCTCCGGCGAGGGCAAAAGTCACGGAATCGCTTGAATATCCGGCCTATAATTGGGCGCCTTCTGCATTCCAGCGCGGACAGTACAACAGCGAGTACGCGGATCTCATCAAGGCAGCGTCCGATAGGATCGCAAACTGGAATTATGATCCGAAGAACGATGTAAGTTACCGTGCCTATGCTCAGCAGTATATGAGGAATGGAGCGAATGCTTACGAGGACACGCTTGCGCGTCAGGCCACGAGGACCGGCGGCGTCGCGAGCTCGTATGCTGCAGCGGCCGCACAGCAGCAATACAATAACTACATGGCAGATCTGGCGTCAAAGGTTCCTGAACTGGAACAGTTAGCATATCAGAAAGCCATGAACAATCTGAATATGTATACCGGGCTTGATGAGACGGCATATAACCGCTGGCAGAACGACGAGCAGATGCGGTACAACGACTGGGCGCGGCTTCAGAGTGCGGCGCAGAGCGCGTATAATCAGCGGTACAATGCGGAGCTGAATAAGTACAAGGCGGATCTTGAGTCCGCAGCTACAGATGCTTCTACGGCAGACGCTGACGCATACAAGAAACGGCTCGAAGAACTTGTTGAGCAGAATGTCATAACCGCTGATGAGGCGTTGGAGAAATGGTATAGTTATCGAGATCCTGAATACCTTACAACAGAGATGCAGAAGACCAAGGCTGCGAGAGACGCTTATTCTGCTGCTATTGAAAGGGCAGAAAAAGGAACAGAGTTTGACAATGCGCTTGACATGATAAACAGAAGGTCTCCGGCGGAAGCGTCTAAATGGCTTGACGATCAGTATAAGAGCGGGAAGATCAGCAGCACGACCTACAATACCTTGAAGAAAAGAATCTTCAATAAGTTCTAACCTTTTTAACAGGAGCAGACAATGGCCTTTTCACTTGACGAATATGCAAAAAAGAAACAGGGCTTTTCGCTTGACGCTTACGCAGAGGAAAAAGTACGGAAACAGCAAGAGGAACGTGACATAACGCTTTCTTCCTTTGGCGACTGGCAAAAAGGCGTCTCAGACTACTTCACAAATTGGGACAATGACTATAACAGCAGAGCAGGCTCGTATCAGGATCAGGCGAGCCTTGATGCTTATCGTTCGAGTAATGCCAGAACGAGGTCAGAATATGCCGCTCAGGCCGCGAAATATGCCGATTATTTCAATCGGAACCGCGATGCCTATGAAAATGTCGACGATACGTTAAGATGGCTTGCAAGCGTCAAAACGGGGCTTGAAGAGCAGGGCAAATCCATTGATGCGCTTAGCGCTTACAATTCGCGGTTCACTGACGAGGCAGGGTATAATAAACTTCTCGATCAGCGCAAATGGGATACGATCGACAAAAACGCCGATTTTGAAGAAAAGAGCCAGTATAAATCCAAAGAGACGCCTATTCCTGAAGAAGATCAGGTGCGTCTCTATAAGAAGAACGGCGAATGGGTACGTTCAGACTCCGATACGATCTACTCGTCTGATATTATGTATGATTACATAAACGGCAATCAGACGATCAAGGACAAGGCGAATCAGTATAAGAGTTATGCCGGCCTGAAGCAGTACGATAATATCCCGGAAGATATCAGGAAGAAATACAATTACGTTTACGAAACCGAGGGCAAGGATAAGGCGCTTGAATACTTGGCTTATGCTCGCAGATCGGCTCTTTCTGCAAATACAAGAGAGTATGCAGAAATGGATCCGCATACCGGAAGAACACTGGAGCAGATCCAGCACGATATTGACAGTGGATACTCGAAAGAGAGGACAGAAGGAACCGCGTTTGTCGATGACAGAGCGGCTTATATGGATTTCCTGAAGAGAGAACGAGAAGCGGCATTGCAGGATTATGAACAGTCCGTAATGTCGAGCAACGATTTTGCGGAAAACTCAGATTATCGATTTAAGGATAAGATTGTCACCACGGGTCCGGATCTTTTCGGAGAGAACGAATATGCAAGCAATCCGTGGGGTAGTGAATACAGTGATACTTTCGAGAAGTTAAAATATATAAACGGTTTTTATGCCTATCAGAGCGGAATACAGCCCGGACTTGATGCAGGATCAATTTCCAGAAACCTGACCAATTCACAGATGCGAGAAGCGACTGATGAGGAAAAGGCGGTCGCAAACTATCTCGCAAACACAAATAATCCGAAAGAGCTGAAGCGATATCTTGACAGTCTTGTTCCGGTTCTGAACGAGCGGTCTACAAATAATCTCAGGGAAGAGATTGATACGCTGGATCCAATCACATCATCAGCATTGTCTGTAGTGCTCGGACCTGCAAAGGGAATTTCGTATGCGAAATCCGCGTTGGATAGGATTTCAGGGAACCGGATTGATCCGAATGATCCGTGGCAGTTGTTTTCCAATCTTCCCACGAGCCTTCGCGCAAGCGTTACGGATAGGATCGAAAAAGGGATCGAGAGCGATTTCGGGAAAAAGGCGGCTTCGTTTGGCTATCAGACTGCCATGAGTATGGCTGATTTCCTATATACGACGCTTATCTCAGGCGGCTTTGGCGCTGCAGCGGAAGGTGCGGCTGCACAAAAGATCGCAGAAGTGCTTTCGTTGTCGATTATGAGTACGGGTGCTGCTGCCGATGCCCTGATCGAAGCAAAGAACGAAGGACTCGACGACGGACGTGCGTTTGCAATAGGAACGATTGCAGGCGCGGCTGAGTATTTTACAGAAAAAGTATCGTTAGAAACGTTGCTGAATCCGGACTATCTCAAAAACGGTGCTCTCAAGTATGTGTTGAAGAATATACTTGCGGAAGGATCAGAAGAGGTCGCGTCCGATTTGATCAATACCGTTTCTGACGTTCTCATTGCTCAGGACGCTTCAGACTGGCAGAATGATATCAATGAGTATGTGCGGCAAGGGTATTCACAGGAAGAAGCGTTCGGCCTTGCAGTGGGCAATAAAGCGAAGGAGATGGGGCTGTCGTTTGCAGGCGGAGCGATCTCCGGCGGAGTCATGGCAGGCGCAGGAGTTGGATTCGATAAACTTGGGAAGTATAATGCAGGCGCAAGGCTGCTTCAGGACGATTATGGAACTCTTTACTCTGACCTTATCGATGAGGGCATGCGGTATGACGCGAATACGAAAGCCGGACGACTTGCAAGAGAACTGAATAACACAAATACGCGAAGCCGGCTGAAAACAGGCGAACTGATTTCTGCTGTTGAACAAGCTGATTTTGAGGAACTTGTTCAGGAATTACAGAAAATTACGCAGAATATTCCAGCGCCGGCACAAGAAAATGTATTAGAGAATGCCGCACGTGAGAAGGTGGAAGCCGAAAGCGGCATTGTTGAGCCGGAACCGGAAGCAAAGCCTGCGAAAACGAACGCAAAGAAGGCTTTTGAAACGCTTTCCGCTCCAGATAAAGCAATGCTTGATTCGGCTCGCGGCCTCATCCAGAACAGCATTACACGCGGCGAGGCTAATCATGTGATGCTTGATACGTTTGATGCGCTTCTTGCGAATCAGATCCAGATGACCGGGACAATTCCTTCGGATCTTGACGGTTATCTCTTTGATTATGATTCGTTCTATCAGTCCGGGAAGGACGGCGCTGATATCACGACCGTTGCAAACGAAGGCGCATTGAACACGAAAGAGCAGGAAGCGGCATATCTGTCAGGACAGATCGAGGCTCAAATCGCTTCTGAATCGGCAAGTATTGACAATACGCGCAAAGCGTTGGATAATATTATCAATTCACAAGAAGGGGTAAATTATGGCAGAAGAAGTGATGCTTTATATGGAAGCGGCGAACGGGTTGCTGTGCAGAGTGCCGGCAAGCAAGGCCAAAGAGTGGTCGGAGAAACAAAACGAACTGCGGAAGCAGGGAGTGAACGATTCCGAGCTAAAGACTCTGAGATCAGAGATCAAAAAAGAACTGGAAAAGAAATTACAGCGGTAGATTTCCGTATTCCTAACGGAACGGAAGCTACAAAAGCGCGTTTGTGGGTAGACAAACCTACAAGCGCTATGAGAAGAGCCTCTGAAGCACTGAAAAAGCACGGCATTAAGACCGTTTACTTCGTAGGCGATAACTTATCCACTGAAACGGCAAAAGGCGCACTTCGTGCCGTTTTTGATCCAAGAACAAACACTGCATACATTCGCGTTGACCATCCAAAATTTGACGCGAATGAATTGGCACGTCACGAAATTCTGCACGCAATCGTTTCTAATAATGACGAATCCGTGCATAGCGAGAATGTTGACAAGCTGTGGAACGAACTGAAGAGCGCGATCCGCAGCGAGAACGCGACGAAACTTCTCGATCTTTACAAACAGGCATATCCCGGTTTAACAGAAGAAGATTTGATGGAAGAGATCCTTGCAGATATGTATGCAGGGATGAACGTGTTTAGCGCCGCCGCAGAGTACGAGGAATATGTTGAATGGGTAGACGGCGTTATAGATGATGCGCTGTCTTATCGGGAAGCTGTTGAGACGGATATTCCTGAAATTGGGGCAAAGAAAGGAACACATACAAAGTTTTCCACTGAGACGCTTCCTGACGGGTCGCAATACGTTAAACTTGATGGCAATCTTTTCCTTCGTAGTGACGGAACTGAAATGACACCTCGAGAAGCCTTTAGATCACTTGTAGGGACCACGATTACATTTGATGATGGGGAAACGATTCGTATTGCAAACGGGATACCTAATGTTCAGATGTATCATGAACTATTTACAAGATATCCAGCTGCAAAAAATGTTTTGAACATGAAACTGCTCAATGATGAAATCAATAGAAACATCATTGAAGTTTTTCAAGAGTCGAAGGCTATCTCTAAGGATATACTCGATCGAAACGGTGAACACGCTGCAAGTGAGATCGTATCATTTGATACGCGGAGAGTATCAATAGCGGATGATTCGAGTGCATATGATTTGGATGTCACTATTGCCAAACTAAAGAATGGAGAAAAAATAGCGTATACTAAACGCTTTGTGAAAGCAAACGAAGAACTTACCCAAAAAATAACAAGGGCCAACATTGGATCAACTCCAACCGTTCCCTTGTCTAAAAACAGAATAACAGATAAAGAAAATTCTGTCAAGCAGGAAATTTCCTCTGCAGGCACTTCAATCAAGCAGATCCCTGCATTGTTCCGCGACAAGAAGGTGACGTTCGGTAAAACGAATATCGATATCGGCGGCGGCAAATATGATCTTGCCACGAATTATCTTGCTGAACAGGGCGTCACTAATATGGTCTTTGATCCGTATAACCGGGACGAAGCGACGAATCAGAAGGTAATTGATTTCCTCAAATCCGGGAAGAAGGCTGATACTGCGACGTGTGCGAATGTTCTTAACGTCATTGCAGAGCAACCTGCGAGATCAAACGTGATCCTTGAAGTGGCAAAGGCCATAAAGGCAGATGGGAAAGCATACTTTATGGTTTATGAAGGCGATGGATCCGGGAAAGGACGTGAAACAAGCGCAGGATACCAGAACAACCTAAAGACAGAAGCGTATGTTTCTGAAATCGAAGAATGGTTTGAGGACGTAAAGAGGCAAGGCAAACTTATCACTGCCACGAATCCAAAGAAGAATCTCCCGGCGGCGCTATGGGAAACGACTCCGGGCAAGGCGGTCCGTTTCTCACGAGAGATTGTAAATGAGCTGAATGATGAAGGCGTAGATATCGTTGACGGATCAGCCGTGAAGTTTTCCCGTGAAACGTGGATTGCGACAGACAAGGGAAAGATTACCAAAGCGCTGACAAAGGCCGGATATACCAAGGATGAAATACAGAAGTGGATCGATGACGTTAATTCTATTGCCGCAATGATTGGAGCTGACGTGTATCGTCTGGATTATGATGCAGCTGATAATCAGGTCATGCTCAAGAACAATGACGAATATATTAAGACGCTTGATGCGTCCACGCTCTGCGCAAAGCGGCTTCTTTATCAGGGAACTTTTAATAGGATTGTCGAGCTACTTCCGAATACGGTCCTTACTCCGGATGATCTGATCGAGATCAGGCGCGTTATGGCAGAAGAGGGCGACACTGTTCCGTGCGGCATCTGCTATGTAGAGAGCAGAAGAAAAACGCTTTCCGAATATGCCGGTCGTTGGCTCAATGAGGAATACAAGGGCAAAGTAAAGGTCAATATGAATGATCTGACGAGCACTGATGGCCTTGAAGCGCTTAGAAAGAATCATCCGGACATTTATGAACAGTATACTGCATGGATGAGAGCCAGAGGAACGGCAAATCCGAAGATCGTTGAACTTAGAACTGCATATCGTGGAGATATCCTTAAGCTGACAAAGGGAACGATTGATAAGATCAAGCGGATCGGAGGGCTGCGTGTCCAGTCATTCTCCGATTTTGAGACGGTACATCTGATCGATATGATGCAGGCCGTGCTTGATATGTCGGCGAAGGGACTTACTTCTCAGGCATATACGAAGGTGCCGAATTTCGCATGGGTCTTTGGCGATACTGGAATAAAAATCAATCTCAGCCTTATCGGAAAAGCAGAAAATGGAAAACTGGTTTTTGATCCAAAGGAAGGAATGGATATCAACGACGCAATGAAACTGCGCGACAGGTATTCTGAGAATGTAGGCACGATCCTTGTTGGCGCAAACAAGGAGAGCATCCTTCTCGCAATGGCTGATGACAGGATCGACTTCATTATTCCGTTCCATCGCTCCGGATGGTCGAAGAGCCAGTTTGAGGCGCTCGGTCTTAAAGGTTATGAAGATTTCCAGAAATACCAGAACGAGAGAAAATTGAATGGCAAATCGTTGCCGAAGAAGGTAGGGAATCTCTATCCGATCGATTACTGGGATTACAGCAAGACCGGGAAGGAAAACGCAGAGCGGTATCTGGAGATCTGCAAAGAGCAGAAGCGGATCCCGAAATTTGATAACTTCTTGGTCAATAACGGAGACGGATCGTGGTCGCTTCAGCCTGATGGATCCACAGACGGTTATTGGAAACTGCTGATCGATTTCAAAATGTACGACAATAATGGCGTCGGTGCTCCGCAGCGGCTTGTTACGCCAAACTTCAATATGGAAGAGGCGCGTCGTGTGCTCAACGAATACAATGGCGAAGGAAACAGAAGTCTCCCGGTCGATGAGGTCGCGGCTCAGAAGTTTGTGAAGGAGTACAAGAAGAATCATAAAGGCGTGAAGTATAGCAGCGAGATTGATTATTCCGAAGCACAAGAAAAGTATAAAGGAAAATCAATGACGAAAGATAAGGAGATTTATAGTTATGATTTTCTTACAAGTCTTCCGCCGATTACAACAGTTGAACTTCCTGATATTGACCAGATTTATAAAAATGGAAGAGTTGACAGAAAGGGAGTTATTAACGCAGGGTTAAAGAATGTTGCTAATGTCGGCGAAAAAACCAACGGAGAATTAGCGGTCATAAATAATTACACGGCAAAAAGGATATTTGTATACACATCTACTCTTAGCCATGGGTTAAATGGCGAAGGGAGATCGCTTATTACAGGTTCTCGCATTGCGACAAAAGCAGGTGAGTTGATTAAAAACTCGCTTCCAATTAACGCATTAAGAAATAAGGCGGCCGGCGTTGAAGGAACTTATGCAACGGCGAGTTATGCATTTGACAAAAAAGGAAGAGAGGTTATCGCTATTGCTACAATAGAGGAAAGAAACTCTCGCCTCATAGATTATGAATTAGTGGATGTTGCTCATGCAATAAGAGGAAGAATAAGAAAAGGAACAGCGGACGGGCAACAAACCCCGGGGCTTAAATCCTCCTTCAACGCTGTTCCTTCGTCGATTAGTGTAGCAGATTTTCTCAAAATTGTCAAGGAGACGCATCAAAGTATTTTATCAGATGACGTATTGGCACATTTTGGAGAAAAAAAGAATCCAGAAGGACACTATGCAAAAGAGGTTTTGTTCTCAAGAGAACCGCTTGAGTACGATACAGCCTATAACAATCTTCAGGATCTCCGCCGGCAGCTGATCGACGCGCTCCGAGAGAATGCGATCATGAAGAAGCAGATCGAGGAATACGAGAAGCAATTCAAGGTATCCGGAGCCACGTTTACTGACGCAAGCATGAAGAAGTGGGTGCGCAGCATCACAAAGGAGTACGGAAACAAGATCAATCTTGATATCGTAGAATCATCGCTCAAGAATGCCGGCGAGATCTTCTTTAAGGAACGTAAGAATCTGGAGCCAGACGTTCTGGAAGGCAAGATCCGCGAAGCGCTTCTTCCTGCTGCCGGCGAGATCGTGAAGAACGCATCCGTGCCGGTCGAAGACGGGAATCAAGCAAATTACAGGAGCCTAAGGCAGACTCTTAAAAAGGGCATCCGGATCTCCGATCAGGACAAACACGACATCCCGGATTATAACGACTGGCGGAAAGCGAACATCGGATATGTGACGATCTCTGATAAAGGCCAGCCGATGGATACGCTATGGTCCGAATTGCAGTCGGAGTTTGGCAAAGGATTGTTCCCGGACGAGATCACGCATCCTGCTGATCAGCTGATGCAGGCGGTCGAAGTCCTTAAGGACATGAACGCGATCTATGAGAATCCGTATCAGAATTACGATATGGCCGAGGCGGTCGATTATGTAGACCGGAATCTTCTGGAGTCTCTGTATAACGGTATCCTGAAGCAGACCGCGCCTACGTTTGCTGACAAGATGGAAGCACGGATCGAGGCGGAGCGCCAGTCTGTAATGAAGAAAGTGGAATCGGCCGTAGAAGCGAATCAGAAAGTGAACGACAGGCTGATCGAGCATCTGAAGAAGCAGTACAAGGAAAACATGAAGATGGCGGTCCGCGCTCAGCGGCTGCAAGACATGGCAGAAAAGGATCGGATCAGCGCGAACGAGAAACTGAGAAGGATCGTCAAGCGCTTAAGGAACAAGAAACTGTCTCCTGTGAACCGTGCGAGAGTCGACGAGTACATCAAAGATCTGGACGCGTTTTCTGTCGGTCTTACCGGCGCGAAACTGGAAGATCTCCGGTCACTGGACGATTTCGTCCGGGATCACAACGAGATCATTTTCCCGGACCGCGTAAAGAAGGATATCGAGCGGCTTAGGATGAAGCACATCTCAGAACTGACTCCTGACGAAGTAGCGTCTCTTACTGAGGTGCTTCTGTCGATCGAAACAGAGGTCAATAACCTGAATAAGCAGATCGACGCTCAGGATAAGCGTGACACGTTCCGGCAGGCATCTCAGGTGATGGACGATATCTCAAAGACGAAAGGCACGAAGGCCGGCCTCATCCGGGATATCGATGATGCTTTTATTCTGGAAACACTGTCGCCTGAACGATACTTCAATCGGATTACCGGATATGTCGACAACGATCCGATGGTACTTGCAGGCCACGATCTTTCAAACGGCGAAGCAAAGATGCAGGACCACATCATGCGAGCGTCCAAGATCTTTGATAAGTGGACTGAGGACGCGAAACTCATGCGGAAGTGGCAGGGCAAATATGCGGATCAGATCGAGATCGCCGGCGAGCGCGTAGGCGGAAAAGGCAAGGTTAGCGTAAAGGTCACGCCTGCAATGAGAATGTCGCTGTATATGCACTCGCTGAACGACGATAATATGCGGCACATCCAGTACGGCGGAATCGTGATACCGGACATGAAACTGTATAAATCCGGCCAGTACGACGACGCGTACTCAAAGGGAACGAAGATCCGTCTGACGCGAGCTGACATCCGGAAGATCGCGAACGGGATGACCGCAGAAGAGCTGGCGTTTATCCATGCGGCACAGTCTTATTATCAGGGGATGAGTCAGGACGAGATCAACGACGTTTCAGTGAAGCTCTTGGGCTTTGAATTGGCCGCAGAAGATAATTACTTCCCGATCCATACTGATAAGGACTTCAGACGGAATGACTTCTCCGGGCTTCAGCACGATGGCACGATCGAAGGAATGGGATCCTTAAAGCAGCGTGTGACGTCAACGATCCCGATCGTTCTGGATGACATCACGAACGTCGTAAACCGGTCGATCAAGGAAACTGCAAAATACGTCGGGCTCGCGATTCCTGTCAGGAACATGAACAATCTTCTCGGCGTGACGAGCGGAAGTTTCGTTGACATCGGAAGATTCAAAGGCGACATAACCGTATACGCCGCAGAAGACAGCATCCTGCACGAGATCAATAAAAAGTGGGGCGCTCCCGCGATCGAGTATCTGAGACAGGTTATGCGGAATCTCCAGACGAGCGGGAAGGATACGCCGATCTATGAGAGCCTGCTTCGCCGCGTCCGCAGCAATTACGCCGGATCCGTGCTGATGCTGAACGCCGGCGTCGCCTTAAAGCAGGCCGCGTCGTATCCGACTGCGGCTGCGGTCCTCGGATGGAAGCCTGTTCTTAAGGCAATGCGGTTCGATCAGTTTGGCAAGGTGGATCTTGACAACATTGCGAAGTATACGCCTGTTCAGTGGTACCGTTCGAGAGGGTTCTCGACTCAGGAGATCGGCGACATTAAGGCCAGCGGAATCAATATTCCGCCGTTCCTGAACTGGATCCAGCTCATGGATCTAATGACGACGCGGAAATTATGGAAAGCCAGCGAGTTTTACGTTCAGGACGAGTTTCCGGATCTGAAAAAAGGCACAGATGCCTACTTTGAAACGGTCGCAGAGGTTTACAATAGAGTTATCTGGGAGACGCAGCCGAATTACACGACGATGCAGCGTCCGGGAAATCTCCGGAGCGACAACTTCCTCGTGCAGACGCTGATGATGTTCAAGACGCAGCCGTTCCAGAACTTCAATATAATCTACGATTCAGTAGAGAATTTGAAGGCCAAGGAAACGCAGTATTTGGCGGCAAAACAGTACGGAACGGACGCGGAAAGGGAATCCGCCGAGAAAGCACTGAAAAGAGCGAAAAAGGACCTTTTTAACTCTCTGACGTCGCAATTTGTATCGATGGTCGTGTTTGCCGGAATGACCGCAGTCTGGAACACACTAAGAGGCAAGTGGGACAAGTACAAAGACAAGGAAGGAAACGTCAATGTATTGTCCGTGCTCGGCGGCCTCGGAAAAGACGTTCTTGGCGGAGCCGCAGGCGTCATCCCGTTCGGATCTGATCTCTGGGAGATCCTGTCGTCGTGGGTGTTTAAGGGCCGGTATTACGGATACTCCTCAGTATCTGAGTCGGCGATTAAGGACTTCCTCGATACTATGGCAAGTACCGGCACGGCTATCATCGAAGGAAAGATGACGCCGGCGAAGTGGAAGAAACTCGCAAAGGATATGGCGCAGACGCTTGGAATCCCTGCGAAGAACGTGGCCGGATTGGTAAACATGATCCTCAATTGGTTTGGAGCCGAAGAGGTGCTATAAGGAGACAAAAATGAGTGCAGAAATGATTGTGGCGATCGGATCGCTGATCGCAGGGATCTCAGGAATCGTGAGCGCTGTCTTGCTTTACCGCAAGACGGTCGCCCTTCTGGAATACCGGATGGAGCTCGTTGAGAAACGTCTTGACGAGCATAACGGTTATGCAAAGAAGTTTGGCGACATAACAGGAATGGTAGCGGAGATCAAGACGGACATAGCAGTAATAAAAAACGAGATTTCCCATATAAAGAATGGAGATTAAACGATGAAGAATTTTATGAGCAAAAAACTGTTTGACATCTTGCGAATCGCCCAGATCGTGATCCCGGCGCTGGCCGCTTGCTACGGAGCGCTCGCGAAGATCTGGGGCTGGGGGTATGACGTGCAGGTGATTGCGACCGCATCAGCTATCGTCGCTCTTTTAGGCGTTATCCTGAAGATCGACAGCCATTACTATTTCGCGGAGGCCGAAGATGCAGAGGAAAATTGATCTCGGAGACGTAAAGGGCGACAAGGGCGATTCCAGATTTGTCGACGGATACGGATCAGGATCTGCGTCTACGGAGTATTCTACGGCCGGCTGCATGGGCTTTATGTTCTTCAGCAATACGCAGATGGGTCCGAACGATAAGATCATTGATCTGACCGTAAACAACGTCGGGCAGGCCGAAGTGGGAGACAGGATCTCTTGCCGGGCTACATATTCTTGGGATTTCTTCGGGACCATTACTGCGATCACCGGAAAAGTGATCACGGTCGAGGCGGTCCTGAAAAAAGGACTGTGGCCGTCTGCATTCAATCCGTTCTCAGGAGCAAATAACTACTTCTGGATCCCGGATAAACCGGACGCCGGCAATTCTCCGATAGGCGTAGGAGCCTTTTCGATCGGCCAGAACAATAAAGCAAATGAGCTCGGCGCATTGGCGATTGGTTCTTATAACATCGCAGACGGCCGTGGATCATTTGCGGCGGGAGAAAACAATGAAGCCGGCCATGGAGCGCTTGCGATCGGCAGCGGCAATTCTGCACAAGGAATGTATTCCAGCGCAACGGGACAGTTATGTGAAGCAAAAAGCAGAGCGTCTCACGCAGAGGGGTATCATACGGCCGCAAGCGCTGAGTACCAGCACGTCGAAGGAAAGTATAATGCACAGAATAATTCTTGCATTCACATGATCGGCGGCGGAACCGGCGAAGAGGACAGAAAAAACCTGTTTGGGGTTTCGTTTGCCGGCGACGTATTCGTAAAAGGAAACGTTTATGTTGGCGCGAATGACGATTCCACCGGCGGCAAAAAACTGGCGACGGAAGAATATGCAAGAACCGGGTACCGGTATGACGTCGAGATCGAATCAAAATCTTCAGCTCCAGAGGTGCTGACGATACGGTTCTGTGTTTACAGAAAAACGGCATGGGATCCGCAGTCTCTTTCCGACGTCGTATCGGCACTGAGCGCTGCAGGATTCACGTCCGCCTCTATGACGGCCTCAGGCGGGTGCTATGACTCCGGCGTTGTCGCGGTCATTAACGGGATCTCTGCGAGCGGATCAGACCTTGTATATGAAGGGATCGGATCAGACGGTGACTTCTTTGGCGGATACATTGGCTCGTCGTCGTTTTCGGATTACACAGTCACAGCTCAGGAATCGAGCATGTTTTTTGAATAAGAAATAAGGGGGTATCAAAAATGATCCAATTATTGGATGTAAATCCTGTAAGCAAAGGAGTCGCAACGATCTTTGCAGACACAAAAACAGAGGTGCCGGAAACGGCTGCGGCACTGTTTGCAGCGCTTGAACCGAATGAATGGACGAAAAAACTGAATCCGGGACTGGCCGCTGGAACTATGATCATCACATCGACGTTCGATGTAGCGTTTGTGCGGTCGGACGGGCTGATCCAGTGGAAAGGTGAAGAACCGCCTGTACCGCCTGTACCACCTGAACCGGGCGAAACAGTGAGTTTTTCGGTGAGAAATTATTCGGGGCAGTTCGGCACGGACTCTTATACAATCACCTACACTGATGCCTATGGTGAGGGGCAGACGCAGGAGTACGACGAAAACACGTTTGGGGATTGCACATTAGATGTTTTGAAAGATAGCGACCTGACGGTTACTGGAGATAATTACGTCTATTTTGTTTGTGATCCTGACACCGTAACGCAAACTACAGGCTCCAACTATATCACAATCACAATGAGCGAAGACGTTGTATTTGACTGCATTTCATAAACTGCGAGGTGACCTATGAAGATAGATACTAATGCTTTAATAATGGCGCAGATCCTCGGCGGTGGCGGTTCGTCCGTCACCGTAGAGCCATTGCCTGTGACGGCGAACGGCACATACACTGCGCCGACTGGCAAGGCGTATTCGCCTGTCACGGTCAATGTGGCAAAGCCCGACTATCTCATTAGCGACGGAGATAGCGTCTCCACGTTCTACTTCAACACGGCGTATGCGCTCGGAACGTGGCTTGCGACGCTGACATATTCGGATTTAGACCCTGACACTGGCTTGTACGTCTGTTACACTGGTCTCGGCTACTTCTTTGCCGTTGACCTGACAAGCGGTCAGTATGCTTTGGTGTGGAACGACGGCGTGAACATTGTGCCGATTTACTCGACTATTGCAGTTCCGGCGTTTGGTGTGACAGAAGCTGGTTGGCAGATGGCGTCGTATGCTCCGTCCGTGGCGACTACTGTGGTTGAGGAACAAATTATTCCGGCATTATGGGAAGTAATCGACAATGTGATTGCAAAAAATGGCATTGCGTTCGGAGCAAAGGCACATACTTTTGCACTTCCGACGATTACTACATCATATACTTATACAGGATCATCACAGACGGTTGCGATAGATGGATATTCCGGCGATTTTATGACAAAATCCGGCACCGCTTCAGCGACAAGTGCAGGAAACTACTCTGTGACGGTTTCGCTTAAAGACACAGTAAATTGTCAATGGAGTGATGGAAGCGTTACCGCAAAGACGCTTTCGTGGAGCATCGCAAAAGCGGCGCTTCCGAAGCCGACGATCAGCAAAAATACGATTGACCTTACTCCTTCAAAAACATCCGATACGTTTACTGTTAGTAGAAGTGGTGATGGATCGGTTATTGCAACATCAAGTGTTCCTGCGAAATTATCAGCAACAGTTAGCGGAACAACTGTTACGGTAACAGCAGTAGATACAACAAGTCCTGTAAGTGCAACTATTACAGTAACGGTTGCGGAAGGCACAAATTATCTTGCATATACAGATTCGGATGTTGCGTGTTCTGCTACATTCGAGAATGAAATTGTGACTACTTTATACATTACCACAACTGCCGCGAACGTCACTGCAACGTTCTATCTTGGACTTGATCCAAGTGAAGTGCCATCTACATCTCAGGTGCAGCCTGTAGAGGTCAATTGGGGAGACGGCACCGTTACACAACCTTCCTCTACTAATTATGGAACGGCAAGAACAGTAACTCCGAATCATAAGTATACTGCGGCAGGCAACTATGAGGTAACCTTCAAGCCGTTAGATGGAAAGCACTATAGTATAGGCGGATGTGATAGTTATAATTCATCTTACTCTCTTTATGGAAGTAAGGCCATAATAGCCGATTCTGTTACGAATGTAAAACTCACAAAGTTCGTTGGAGGAAAAGAAATTATAGATATTCAACAGATTACAGTTAGTGGAAACACCCAAAAACTTGGAGCTGGGTTCCGGCAACTTCAATATATTGAAGAGGTCGAACTTAGTAATGGTGTGGTTAATTTTAACTATAATAGATTCTTTGGTTATTGTCCGAAACTAACTAAAGTTACGTTACCATCAACGGTTCAAAGTCTGCCTGATGAGTGTTTCTATGGTGATCCATTGCTGAATACTCTTATTTGTAAGGCAACAACACCGCCTACCTTAGGTTCTTCTGTATTTGGTGGTAGCACTCCAGCAGACGTTGCCATATATGTTCCGGCAGGGTCTGTAGACGCATACAAATCTGCCACCGGTTGGAGTGACAGGGCGGCATATATTCAAGCAATTCCATCATAATGACGATCATATTGAAAGGAGTACGATATGACTGAAAAAGAATTACGGCAGATCCCGCCGTCAATCTTGGCGCAGTACGCCGGATGCGTGACAAATGACGCAAAACAGCGGTTCTTGGTAGATGTTTACAATCTTCATACGCCTCTTCCGCGTGGAATCAAGATGGGATACGGCGTACCGTGGTGTGCAGGAACCGTTTCGGCTGTCGCACAGATGGCGCAAATGACCGATATCGTTCCGTTTGAGCAGGGATGTTGGGAGATGATGCAGATCGCGAAGCAGATGGGTATTTGGCATAATATGCCGTTTACGCCACAGGTAGGCGATATCATCTTCTATGACTGGAGAACAAAGAAGGATGGCGTTCCGGATCACGTCGGATTCGTTGAGGTTGTGGGTGATAACTACATTACCGCGATCGAAGGAAATGCCAGCGGCGGAACGTGCGCGCGTCGTACGATTGCTTTAAGTGATCCGGAAATTCTCGGTTTCGCGTCTCCGAATTACGCAAGCAAGGCTTCTTCCAGTACGCCGGAACAGCCAAAGGAAAAGATTGCCGGAGCAGATGGATATGACAAGAGCATTGAAGGGACCTATGTTGTGACGACAGCTCTTAACTTAAGGAAGGGAGCCGGATCCGCAAATAAGATCGTGGCCGTACTTCCTAAAGGGGCAGTGGTGACATGCAACGGGTACTACGGAAATATTCCTACTTCTCCGACGAAATGGTATTATGTTTCGTACAATAATCACGTCGGATTTTGTTCCAGTAGGTACTTGACGAAAGTATGATTCTCGTGCAGAATAAAGAAAAAACACGGGGGAATCATCATGGAAGAGAACAATAACACAAGCGTACCGTATATCGTTTATGAGGGAGAGCAGGCTCGCCATGAGCGGACCGTAAAGCGGCTTGTTGCTATCATCATCATAGCGATTGCTCTGGTGTTTGCGAGCAATGCAATATGGCTTTATGCTTGGATGCAGTACGATTATGTTAGTGAAGAAATCACCTATCAGCAGGATGGCCGAGGCATTAACATTATCGGCAATGAGAATGAGGTAAAACATGGGACAGAGGGTGACGATTAAAAAACGTACGAGATCAAGATCCGGCGGAGTGCGCTCTGTCCGTAAAAGGAGATCACGGTGAGAGAATTATCCAGAAGTCAGATCGAGTCTGCGATCGACGAATGGATCCTGCACGAACGGAACAGGGGCATTCTGAAGCGCCGGCTGCTTGATGGAATCACATACGAGCGCCTTGCAGAAGAATTTGATATGTCCGTACGGCAGATCAAGCAGATCGTTTATAAAGGCGAGCTGATCGTTTTCAGGCACGTTTAACACAGCTGATTCTCGAAGAGAGAACCGCAGGGGCGGTTCTCTTTTTTTGTGTACGAAAATCGCACGAAAAAGGCCCTTTTCCGGCATTTTATTATTATATAGATAGAAATATACTATTCTCAAAGGAAGGGCAGAAATAATGGCTTATTTAGCGTTTAATCCGAATCCAACGGCCGCGCGAGTGGGAGACTGTGTTATACGAGCGCTCAGCGCCGCGACGGGTAAATGTTGGGAAAAGGTTTACGCTGAACTTGCAGTCACCGGATTTATGTTGGCCGATATGCCGTCAAGCAACGCAGTATGGGCGAAGTATTTAGAAGACAATGGCTTTACGCGGCATGTTATCGATTATTGTCCGGGATGCTACACGGTCAAAGATTTCTGCCTTGTCCATCCTGAAGGCGTCTACGTTCTCGGGACCGGAACGCATGCAGTAGCTGTTATCGACGGAAACTATGTTGACGCATGGGATTCCGGAGATGAAACACCTATCTATTATTTTTCCAAAGGAGAGCAAACAAAATGACAGGGTATCCTTACTATCAGAATTACGGGCAGAATTATCAGCAGAATCAGGGATCCGGGATCGTCTGGGTGCAGGGCGAGGCAGGAGCAAAGTCGTATCTCGTCGGGGCAGGTCAGAGCGTACTTTTGATGGATGCGGAGAAGAGCACGTTCTACATCAAGTCAACGGACGTCAGCGGTATGCCGCTCCCGCTCCGGGTATTTGATTACACGGAAAGAACGCAGGCAACGGGACAGGCTCAGGCGGCGCCGGAATATGTCACAAGAGAAGAGTTTAATAAGAAGATTGCAGAGCTGAAGGGGGCAAGGGATGAATCCGCTGTATAACGCATTGAACAATTCCAACGCGTTGAACGGCAGCAATGCATTGCTCCAACGCTTTCAACAGTTTAGGAACAGTTTTAAGGGAGATCCGCGTCAGCAGATCCAGCAGATGCTCAATTCCGGTCGGATCACGCAGGCACAGTATGATCAGGCCGTAAAGATGGCGAATCAATTATACAGAACTTTATTACCGGGTGCGCAACGGTAAAAAAGAATAAATATATCAAGGAGAAAAAACAATGGCTTTAACAGAAGAAAATGGTGGCGGCATTCCGGCCACTATGCTCGTGGGACCGACCGGCGGCAATTTCGGCAATGGCTTCGGCGGTGACGGATGGTGGATCATCCTTCTTTTCATCCTGCTCGCCGGGAACAACGGCTGGGGCGGCTTCGGCGGCGGAAACAACGGAACCGGATCTCTGTATCCGTGGATGAATCAGGCTGAGATCACGACCAATGGATTCCAGAACGCTCAGCTCGGCAATCAGCTGACTGCGGTCCAGAGCGATCTCGGCGACATTCAGACGCAGCTCTGTAACGGTTTCGCAGGCGTGAACGCGACGATCAACGGCACGGCGGCCAATGCAGAAGTGGCGGCGAACGCTCGCCAGATGGCAAACATGCAGCAGATGTTCGGCCTTCAGACGCAGTTTTCAAATTGCTGCTGCGAGAACCGGCTCGGCATTGCGAATCTGGGTGCGGACATTGCTCGTGAGGCTTGTGCGGACCGTGCGGCGGTATCTGACGGCATTCGTGATTTACTGGCGAATCAGACGGCAAATACTCAGAGGATCCTCGATCAGCTCTGCGCTGATAAGATCGATGCAAAGAATGATGAGATCGCCACGCTTCGCCAGCAGCTCGCCATGAAGGATCTTGCGGCGTCTCAGACCGCGCAGAACGCATTCATCAGCAACGGATTTGCGAATGAAGTGGATGCTCTTTACAACAGATTGAGTAATTGCCCGGTTCCGACGGTTCCGGTGTACGGCAGACAGCCGATCTTCACTTGCGGCGGCTGCGGATGCGGCAATAACGCGTTTTAAGAGAGGTGCGATATGGCTTGCGAATTTTTGTACAATCCTGTTCAGGAAGTAGCGCTCAATGCGCCGATCCTGTTCGATACATCTATTCCCTGCTCGCGTGGTAATGTTTATCACGAGGGAAATACCGGGAATTTTATTCTGCAAGGCGCGTCTAATGGCTGCAATATGTTCGCACAATATCAAGTGACGTTCAATGGCAATATCGCGATCCCGGAAGGCGGAGCGGTCGCCCCGATCGCGGTTGCCATTGCAGTGAACGGTGAGCCGAGGCTTACGAGCAGAGCAATCTTCACGCCTGCGGCCGTTGACGAGTACGGGAACGTTACCAGCACGGCGATCGTGAAGGTTCCGAGATGCTGCTGCTTCTCGCTTTCCGTTGACGCGGTCCCGGCAACGACAGATCCAACGGTCACGCCTGCGCCGGTGATCAACGTCCAGAACGCGAACCTGACCATTACGCGGATCGCTTAAGGAAGGAGAAAGACAATGCATAAAGAACTTAAAGATCTCTGCAAGGTCGTAGAAGACGAATTGAAGGATGCGGCGGAACGGGTCCACAGTGCCGGCGATAAACTGTCGGTCGGCGATATCAATTATCTTGACAAACTGACGCACATCATGAAATCGCTCAAGACGACCATTGCGATGGACGAAGGATCTTCCTATGATTATTCCGGCCGCCGGTCTTATACGGGATCCTACGACGGGTCCTATGATGACGGATCGTATGACGATATGAGGTCTTACGCTCGCGGTCGAGGCGCAAAGCGGGACTCTATGGGACGTTATTCTTCAGAAGACGGGTATTCCCGCGCTGAGGATGATATGATCAACGAGCTCCGGTCCATGATGCCGGGCCTGCCGGAAGAGAAGAAGCGCGAAGTGCAGCGCTTCATCAAACGTCTGGAAGAAATGTAAAAACGTTATTTTGCGAAAACGGTTGACAGAATCGTAATTCTGCGATATAAGTATACCGTTTCCGCGACGGCGGAACGTTTTCCCACTACACCAAAGGGCGTAGTGGGTTTTTTATTGAATTATGGGTAAAAGAAAAAGGCTAACAGACACAGAGCGGATCCAGTTCGAGATGCTGTATAACAGCAAGCACGACATTCAGACGATCGCAAAGATCATGGGACGGTGCGATAAAACACTGTACCGTGAGCTGAAGCGCGGCCTGTACGTGCATACAAATTCGGATCTCACTACCACAGTCAAGTACAGCGCGGATAAGTCGAAGAGCAGATATCAGGAAATGTGCGAGAATTGCGGTCGGCCCCTGAAGATCGGAAACGATCATGAATTGGTCAAGTATCTGACCAGAAAAATAAAGGTCGAACGATTCTCCCCTGCTGCAGCATTGGCGTCGATCGAGCGTGAAGGAATTACATTCAAGACTAAGATCTGTCTCAGGACCGTATATAACTACATCTATTCCGGGATGGTGTTTCTGGACGTCACAAGGGACGATCTCCCTGAGAAGCCGCAGGCCGTGAAGCACAAAAAGGAAAAGGTCATCAAGAGAATATCCGGCGGGAAATCCATTGAAAAGCGCCCGGAAGAAATAAAGACAAGGGAATCCTTTGGACACTGGGAGATGGATACGGTCGTTTCTACGCAAGGGAAAACGGAAGCCATACTTGCTTTTACTGAGCGAAAGACAAGAAATGAGCTCTGCTTCAAGATCTCTTCCCACGAGGCGACGGAGCCCGTCAGGGTATTGGACCGTATTGAGCGGATGATCGGGACAAAAACATTCCGTACCATATTTAAGAGCATAACTGTCGATAACGGTACAGAGAATCAGGACTATATAGGACTCGAAAGATCATACCGTAATAAAAAGGCCAGAACAAAGATTTTCTACTGCCATCCGTATACGCCGTCAGAACGTGGATCAAACGAGAATCAGAACAAGCTGATCCGCCGGTTCGTTCCGAAAGGCGCTGATATAGGAGAATACTCTTCTTCAGAGATCAAGGAGATCGAGCGTTGGATGAACCGATATCCACGAAAACTTCTTGGATGGAAAACGTCCGGAGAAGTTTTCCGAGAAGAGTGCATGAACGCAATCGGGTACGTTCCAGAAATCTTTGCAGTTTAACTGAATACAAAAAACAGGCTGCCGAAAGGCGGCCTGATAGTGTTGCAGTCGTTTAATATAGTACAGTTTTTGCAGGCGGGATCCGCCTGTTTTTTCGTGTTTTCAAGGCAAAATCGGGGCTCAAAAACATTTCAAAAAAATTTTTTGATTTTTTTCAAAAAACTACTTGCAATTTTCGTAGGAAGATTGTATGATGTTTAGCGAAAGGGAACTCTAAACCTTCGCTACATCAATAAAAAATTGATAGCGATTAGGATTTGAAAGAGTCCTGATCGCTATTTTTTTGTACATTTTTTGGAAGGAGAGAACATGACAGAGCAAGAGAAAAAAGATCACTTCATGCGGGTCCTCCGCAAGCGCCGGTCAAGCATCATCGAGCAGATCCAAAAGCTCGCGAACCTGAAGAACAATTCCTACTACGCTTATTCAGACGAAGAAATGATCCAGTCGCTGCGGCTGATCAGAACGACGCTAAAAACGACCGAAAAAATCATCAACGAAAAATAAAGCAAAAAACGAAGGGAGTCAGGAATGGATTACAGAGATTACATCACCGCAAAGAAGAAAGAGTGGACCGGAGCCCGCGTCGTATTCGAAGGGAAGGAATACACGGTAGTAGACGTTGATTACAACGGAATGCTTCTGATCGATAAGCCGGCACGGTTCACTGACACAACGGCAGTAGACACGCCTATGGTGCAGCGCATTTGAAGAAGGGAGTCCAAAATGATTACTTACGAACAGATCAAAAAGGCAAACGACGAGATCGCCACGATGGTGATCGAGAAGGTCAACAAGAAGACCGGCGAGGTCCAGAAGAAGGATTACGCCGAAGTCAATCAGCGGATCAAGGCTTTCCGGATGGTCTATCCGGATGGATTCATCGCAACGGCGATGATGTCAAACAGTGACGGCGTCTGTGTTTTCCGGGCAGAAGTCGGTTATTATTCCGAAACCGGGAACAGAGTCACGATCGGCAGCGGCACTGCCTACGAAAAAGAAAACTCATCATTCATCAATCAAACATCCTATATCGAAAACTGCGAGACGTCCGCCGTCGGCAGGGCTCTCGGAATGGCCGGCTTTGGAATTGATACGAGTGTCGCATCATACGAAGAAGTCAAGAACGCCATGGCCAATCAGGCCGCTCCGGAGCCGAAAAAAGATCGCAAGGCGTCAAGCACACAAATAGAAATCCTATCTCAGATCTACAAGGGCGACAATTTGCAGAAACTTCTTGAAGTGAACGGAATCAGCCGCCTCGAAGATATCTCCATGACAGCAGCATCAAACATCATCAAAAAACTCAAAGAAAGGAAGGCTCAGCAATGAACGAACTCATCACCATCAACGAAGGGAATGCGATCCTAAACGCAGAAACGGCCTCTAAAATCGCCGAATTTGAAAAGGCAATGAAAAGCATCAAGGATCAGGAAGAAGCCTTAAAACAGGCCATTTTAAGCGAAATGGAAGCCAAAGGGATCATCAAGATCGACACGGCAGATCTCCTGATTTCCTACATCGCGCCGACGGATCGGGAAACGTTCGATTCCAAGGCGCTTCAGAAGGACGATCCGGATCTCTATGACGCGTACGTCAGAATGACGCCGGTCAAATCATCGATCAGAATCAAGGTGCGCTGATGGATTACAAGACCACAATCAAGAATCACGTCCTCGAATACTTCGACGACACGCATACATATCTTGTCGACGGAATCATCGTTCCGAGCATCACGCAGATCCTGAAGATCAAATTCGGCAGGAAGTACGACGGCGTAAATCCTGATACGCTTCAGAGAGCGGCCGTTGAGGGAACGAGGGTACACGAAGCCATCGAGAAGTATTGCCAGACCGGAGAAGGATCCGATCTCACAGAGGTCAGAAACTTCAGATTCCTGCAGAAACAGTACGGATTCGAAGTAGAAAAGAACGAGGCTCCGGTCATTCTCTTTCTGGATGAAGAGCCTGTCGCAGCGGGACGGCTTGATATGGTCCTTCTGATGGATTCCAAAAGAGGTCTTGCAGACATCAAGCGGACAAGCGCTCTGGACAAGGAATATCTGGCGTATCAGCTGAACCTGTATAGGATCGCCTATCAGCAGTGCTACGGAGAGCAGATCGAGTTTCTACGCGGGATCCATGTACGCGGCGACGTCAGGAAGTTTGTCGAGATTCCGATTAACGAGGGTATGGCAAACGGTTTAGTGAACGAATATCTGAAAGGAGAAAATCATGAATAAGGTTATTTTGGTCGGAAGAATCACGAAGGACATTGATCTGCGCTACACGCAGTCACAGAAACCGATCGTACGGTTCACGCTTGCGGTCGATCGCAGAAACAAAGAAAAAGAGGCTGATTTCGTCTCTTGCGTCGCGTGGGATAAAACGGCCGAGCTGATGTCACAATATCTCGCAAAAGGCTCAAAAATTGGCATTGTGGGCCGCATTCAGACTGGATCCTATGACGGCCAGAACGGAAAGGTCTATACGACCGACGTCGTTGTTGACGATCTGGAGTTTCTGGAATCGAAGAAGACGGAAGAGAAGCCGCAGGATCCGGGAGATGGGTTCGCGCTGATCCCGGATGACGTCGCGGATTATAATCTGCCGTTCTGAGGTGCGATATGTATGATCTGTACGCGGAATTGCAGGAGAAGACACGTCAGCTCGACATCAGCGTGAAGCAGTTGAGAGCAAGCGGCACGTCGTACGCGGAAACGGAGAGGGCCTACAAGGTCCTTCTCCGGTCCGAGTGCCTGAAACTCAGGGATGAAGGGATGGCGATCGGAATGATTGACAAGACATGCTACGGGATCCCTTCCGTCGCTGAAGCGAGATTCAAACGCGACGTGGCCGAGGCAGTTTACAAGGCCAATCTGGAAGCGATCAATTCAATTAAATTGCAGATGCGGCTTATCGAAGCGCAGCTGAATCGGGAATGGGGTTCCGGCAATGGCGAAGCATAAGAAAAAGAGCCTTGCGAAGCACTTAAGAAAGAAGCGTAAGAAGAATGCAGTCGATCATATCAAATGAACGTGTTTGTCTTGTTTGCGGCACAACGAACGACATCCATAAGCATCATATCTTCTACGGATCCGCGAACCGGAAACTGTCAGAGAAACATGGCTGTTGGTGCTACTTATGCGCCGCTCATCATAACTTTTCAAACGCCGGAGTGCATTTTAATAAGGCGCTGGATCTGGAACTGAAGGAGCGCTGCCAAGCGGAATGGGAATCGCGTAATGGCGGCCGGGCAGATTTTATCAGAGTATTCGGGAGATCATGGCTATGAGTATTTTACTTACCTACGAAACAAAAACAGAGGCCGAGGAAAAGGTCGATAAGAAGAAGCGGTACGGGCAGATCATTGAATGCCTCAGAGAGTACGGAGATATGACCGCAAAGGAGATCGCGGTCCGTATGTGCCGGAAGCATTTCATCCCGACGTCGGAGCGCAATTTCACTGCGCCGCGTCTCACGGAATTGTCGAAGATCGGCGTCGTTGAGCCGGTCGGGAAGAAGAAATGCACTTATACCGGAAAGACGGTCTGCGTCTATGCGCTCCGGGAAGATACGCTTGCTTTTTCGGAGGCTTGAGATGGCTGAGAGAAGAATGTTTGCAAAGACAATCATTGACAGTGACGCGTTTCTGGATATGCCGCTTTCAGCTCAGGCGTTGTACTTCCATCTTTCGATGCGGGCCGACGATGAAGGATTCATAAATAATCCGCGTAAGATCCAGCGCATGATCGGAGCCTCTGATGATGATCTGAGACTGCTGATCGCTAAGAAATTCCTGATCGCGTTTGATACCGGAGTCGTCGTGATCAAGCATTGGCGGATCCATAACTACATTCAGAAGGACCGGTATACAGAGACGGTCTATCAGGAAGAAAGAGCGCAGCTGATGCTGAAGGAAAACAAGGCATATTCGCTTGCGGATCCTGTGTGTATACAGGATGGATACAGTTTGGATACAGATTGTATACACGATGGATACAGTCTGGATACACAGGATAGGTTAGGTAAGGATAGGTTAGGTAAGGATAATAATAACGCGCCTACGCGCGAGAGCCGGTTCATACCGCCTACGATCGACGAAGTAAGGATCTATTGCCAAGAGCGAGGCAACAACATTGATCCGGAACAGTTCGTAGCGTTTTACGAATCGAAGGGCTGGATGATCGGGAAGAACAAAATGAAGGACTGGAAGGCAGCCGTGATAACGTGGGAGAAGGACCGGTCACAAAAGACGAAGCAGACGGCATTCAGGAATTACGATGAGCGGAACACTGATTACGAAGCATTATTCGGAGCGAGCGTATGAAAGAGAAGATCTTGTCAATCTTAATAGTGATCTGTCTTACCGGGATCATTCTGTTTGCTTTCTCAGTCGGAATTAACGATTGCCGGAACGAAACCGGGGCCTTTGCAAAGAGTGGAGACGTATATCCAGTCACAGCTGCCCGTATGGCGTCGAAAAAGGCAGGTTTTCAGGAGTCTGAGACCAATGCCGTGATTTTTATCGAGCCCGAAACAGAAACGGCCGAAAGGGAGGTTTTTGATGAACAGGAGACAAGCGAAGAAATGGACGAAGTGGCGAACGAAGAGTTGGGAGAGTCCGCAACACGAGTGGAGATACTTGAATCGAAGCAGTCGCAGGATGAGACGCTGGGAGAAGTGGCTGATCGACATAACGGATTTGTTGCATACGGAATATGGACGGGACAATATTGGCACTTTACTCCCGAGCAGATCGACGCGCAATGGCGAGGCTTAAAGACGAGCAAGCCGATCCTTCCGCAAGGCACGACTCGCGATTGGCAGTCCTATCTGTATGACCGTCTCGCGGGTATAGGCGCGGAGTGGTTTTACAAGTACGCCGTAGCACAAGCAATGCAGGAGAGCGGATTCAATCCGCTGAATCAGCAAGGGAACGATGCCGTGCCGGACAAAGGGCTGTTTTCATTCCGAATTTGGTATTGGAACAGTGCCTATGGAGATGTTTTTGATTATCACGCGAACATCAATGCTTACATCGATCGGATCGCTCCATATCTTACGGATTCATCCGAGGCCGGGATCTATCGTGCGATCTCGCAACACTATCAGCCGAACGGACAGACGAACATGACCTATGTCAATCAAGTTATCGGACGGCTTAACGAATTGTGGGAGGTGGAGTGATGCCGAGATACACTGACGCGGACTGGTTGATTGAAGAAGCAAATAAGGACGGAGCATACGGTTATGTGGATTCATACCAAATCGCAAAAGCACCTACCGCCGATGTTGTGAAAGTGGTGCGGTGTAAGAACTGTAAAAATCACGAGTGGTGTTCCATAGAAGATGTGGCATTAAATGACGAAACATTTTTCTGCAAGTGGGGCAAAAGTAAAGAAGATGAACAGGGTAAATAATAAAAATGCTCGTGGCGGAATAGGTAGACGCTTAGATCATAAGACAACATAATTGCCGGGGTGCCGAAGTGGCTCATAAAACCGGAGGGCGTTTGTAGGAATGGTTGTTATGTAAGGTGCAAATCCTTGCCGAGCAGTACAAAGAAAGGTGAGAAGATGACGAGGCTTAAATCAAATGAAATCATAAAAGTATTGGATATATTGGTCGGTTCTGCCGAACCAATCGGAGAATCAAATTATGACGAAAAAGCGATGGAGAACTTGCAGACACTTATAGACATAACGAACTGGTGCCTTGACGGTGTTGCAAATGCAAGGGATTACTTGGGTAGATATGAGTATTCGATGAACAAAATTGGCTTTGACGCTCAATGTGCGATGCAAGACTGGTTGAAATGGCTTGCAGAAAGGTTGGGAGAAGAATGACATATAAAGTATGGGTATGCCTTGAAGCGGAATACGATGATATTGAAGCAGATAGCGAGGAAGAAGCATTCTTGATTGCAAGTGAAGCGGCAATGTCTGGTGGGTCTTGGGACTGGATTGCTGAAAGGAGAGAAGAATGACGAGATACATTAAAGCAGATGATGCTATTTACGAACTAAAAAGAGAATTTCCAGCCGATTATTTTGGAAAGATTGCTCGGTGCATTAGCAGAATACCGACCGCCGATGCGGTTGAGATAAAGAAAAAAGGTGAATGGGAAATGTTTGACCTTATTTCTTCTGCATATTATGGTAAGGGTATGTACTTCAAACAAAATAATGGAATGGTTTATAGTCGATACTCTGGTAAATATATGAGTTTTGACGAAGCAATACGAGAGTTCGTTTCGCTGATTGATGACAGCATCTTGTAATAACTGCGGAGCGAGAATGGAAAGAGATAAATAAAGCCGCACTGGCCGCTCGGCACCTAACCTTTTTGTTTTTCTGTTAGGTCCTTCGGAACAGTCTGTCCCCGGACAAAAAGCGCCAGAGGGGTGAAACAAAAGAAAGGAGAAAGCGATGCTTAATTACGAAAATGCAACGGCGATTGTGCCGGAAAACAAAAAGGAGTCCGCTAAGTGTATCATTCAGGATCTGGACGGAACAATGAAAGAGATACAGGATATTCTTTGGCTTATCCGGGACTCGATCATTGGACCGCTGCCGGCTGAGACGAGCAAAGGAAGCGCGCCGGTAGAAGAATGTATGATCGACACGCTACAGAGCCTGCGTAACGAGGCTCAGAGGATATTGAAGACTGCTTTAGCGATTAGAGAGGGGTTATGGTGATGAATAAATGGATTCCAGTTACAGAACAGCTGCCGGAAGACGGCATTCCTGTATGGGTGACGATAAAAGGACGCGATCTGATCGTGCCGAAAGAAGGAGAGACTCTTGAGGAAGCCGCCGATAGGATTATGCAGGAGAGATGGGTGACTACCGCATATTGGTGTGAAGAGGAAAACGGCTGGAATAATCCAATGTTCGGATGTCCGCTGATCGTTCGGCCAATCGCGTGGATGCCAATCGAAAAGCCTGAACCGTGGGAGAATTAAGATGCCGAAGATCATTCTTTATACAGTTGACGGAGTCACGGCCCAGTTGCCGGCACTGTGCATGAAATACGGGATAAACGAATCAACGGTACGCGAAAGAATGCGAGTACGCGGGATGGACATAGAGAGAGCGCTGAAGGAGCCGCTGATGGTCTTTACTGAAGAGCCGGTTCAGGAAGAAGAGACTAAAGAGAAGAAACTGACATTCATCAGGACCGGATCCATAAGCGGCTATTACGGTTATTCATAAGAGTAGGCAGCACTGGCAGCTCTGCTTTCCAAAGGCTTAGTATCTGTTCACTTTGGAGACTTCCTAAATAGGTCTGCCCCCGGACTTGAAGCGCCAGAGGGGATCAAATGAAAGGAGCAAGGCGATGAAAAACACGATTCTTTATACGGTAAACGGGAAAACAGGATCACTGGGTACGCTATGCAGTTTCTTCAGGATCAGCGAAAGCGCAGTAAGAGCAAGGATCAACAGGGGAATGACAGTAGAAGAGGCGCTGACGGCCCCGCCGAGAGTGGGCGGAGCTCGAAAGAAGACGCCGAAGGAACCGGAGCCAGTGAAGCCGGCCCCGGCACCAGTGAAAAGAAAGCCCGTGTTTATACGGGCAGGGGCGTCCGGAGGCTATTGGGCATGAATGATGCAAAGGACTATCTGAGAACGCTTGATGAGATCGAGACTGCAATCAGGATCCTGACCAAAGAGATCAGCCGCAGGCAGAAGATGGATCAGGAGATAGATGGTATAGACTCACGACTGCAGGACGAGAGACACAAGTACGAAGAATTACGGGAAAAGATGACGCGAGAGATCGCGTCTCTTACCGATTCAAGGTTCCAGAAGGTCCTTTACCACGTTTATGTCGAGAAGCTGCCGATCTGGAAGGTGGCGAGGATCATGCATTACAGTGAGGACCATACAAACAGGGTGCATCAGATGGCACTGAAAGCATTCGGGGAAAAGTTCTTTGGGGAAGGGCAGAAGTAGTTCTATTTTTCACGACAATCGCGCGAAAGATGCCTACTTGATGCCTACTTTTTTTTGATATGCTCAAAACAAATAGGAGAGAGAAATGCGGAAAAAACAGTTGATCAAGTATTGTTCGGAGATCGAGGACCGGAACCTGAAGCTCAGGCGGGAGCTCGATGAAACGAAAAGAGGCGCAGACGAGATGGCAAAGGCGCTGGACGCCATCCTTGCCGAGATCGTCAAGAATTACGGAGAGATCACGATTGATCTTCCGAAGGTCGGAAATACGGTCAGCGTGAGAAAAGAAGATGAGAAGCTGATCATATCAGCGAATGAAAGAAAGGACGCACAGGGGCCTTACTCCTGCGGTGAAGAAAATGTCGGCGACGAGCAAATACGAGACGCATGTGATACCGAGGCTTGACGAGATAGAGGCGTGGCTTAGAGACGGGCTGACAAATAAGGAGATCTCGCGACGGTTAGGGATTACAGAGCGTAGCCTGATGAATTATCACAAGGCACATCCGGAGCTGAAACACATTTTTCGAAAGAATAAAGAGTACGTTGATAAAGTCGAGATGGTCGGCGCATACAAGATGAGGGCTCAGGGGTATACCGTCGAGACAACGAGGCGGAAGTACATCTACAGAATCCAGCCCGACGGATCCCAGATCAAGACGCTTGTCAGCGAAGAAGTCAAGGAAGTTCACGTTCCGGGCGATGCAAGGGCGATGGAAAACTGGCTGAGACGCAGGCTCCCGGATGAGTGGGGCGGCGATCAGGCCGTAGAGGACTCGAAGGATACCGGCGTGATCATGCTTCAGGAGCGCGAAGATGAGTAGTGTGATCTGGCGGCCGCAGCCAAAACAGGCGGCCTTTATGGCGCGAACGGAGTTTGAAGCGCTCTACGGCGGAGCGGCCGGCGGCGGAAAGAGCGACGCATTGGTCATTGAGGCTCTCAGGCAGGTACACATCCCGCATTATAAGGGCCTGATCCTACGGAAAACGTTCCCGCAGTTGTCCGAGCTGATCGACAAGAGCCAGAGATACTATCCAAAGGCTTTTCCGGGAGCACGGTATTCGGAGACAAATCATACATGGAAGTTTCCGAGCGGGGCGAAGATCCGTTTCGGATCCATGCAATACACGAAGGATCGGCTGAATTATCAAGGACAAGCGTACGACTACATAGCGTTCGATGAGCTCACGCATTTTACTCTGGAAGAGTACATGTATTTGATCTCACGATGCAGGCCGAACGGTCCGGGTACTATCTGCTACGTCAGAGCGACGGCGAATCCCGGCGGCGTCGGCCACGGATGGGTAAAAGAGCGGTTCATAACGGCAGGGGCGCCGATGCAGCCTATCATCGAGGAAATCGAGTACGTTGACGATAAAGGCAAGGTGCATACGGCGAAGAGGTCAAGAGTTTTCGTGCCGTCAACGGTATTCGATAATCCTGCACTATTGCAGAATGATCCCGGATACGTCGAAAGTCTGGCGTCACTGCCGCAGGCGGAAAGAAATGCACTGCTTTATGGAAACTGGGATACATTCTCCGGGCAGGTATTTACAGAATGGAAGAATGATCCGAGCCACTATGAAGACCGGCACTGGACGCATGTGATCGATCCGTTTGTGATCCCGAAGGACTGGAGCGTCTGGTGCGCGATGGACTGGGGCTATTCGAAGCCGTTTTCAGTGGGATGGTACGCAGTGGACTACGATCGGAGACTGTACCGGATCAGAGAGTATTACGGATGCACAGGCACTCCGGACGTTGGCGTAAAGATGGAGCCTGCGGAAGTCGCGCGGAAGATAAAGGAGATCGAGGCCACGGATCCGAACCTGAAAGGCAGGGACAGGATACACAGAGTCGGAGATCCTGCCATCTGGGGTACGCAAGGCACTGAATCCATCGGAGCACTCTTTGAACGAGAGCGCGTTTACTTTGAAAAGGGCAATCATGACCGGATAGACGGGAAGATGCAGATCCATCACAGGCTTGCCTTTGATGAGAACGGGATCCCGCTGCTTTACGTTTTCAAGACGTGCAAGCATTTTATCAGGACCGTTCCCGCGCTGGTATACAGCGAGAGCAACGTGGAAGACGTTGAAACGGCGAGCGAGGATCACATCTATGACGAATGCCGGTACGCGGCGATGAAGAATCCGATCTCCATGCGGCCGAAAGCCCCGGAAAAGAAGAAGGAATACGATCCGCTATCCACGGACACATACTCACCGTACCAATGGTACATGAAATACTGATAAAGGAGCAAAATTATGAACATTCTGAACGCGAAATACATCACTCAGAAGATTGACTGGAGCAGCATTACGTTTCCGCTGATTCCCGGTACACCTATCAGCGCAGCCGGGCAAGTAAGCAATGATTCAGACGCGATCGGGATCGTGACGGAAAACTACGCCGTGGAACCGTACCTGCCTTGTATCAACATTCTGGTGGCAGGCGACGTAGACGCGAGCGAAATTCTTTATGAACTGTCAGATGCCGCGAAAGAAGTCCTTGTGGGTATAAGGATCTTTTCAACAGATGGCAGTTTCGGAGGCTTTGTGCCGAAAGTGTACTCGCACTGTATCGAGATCGATGAGACTATCGATGATGGCGACGAGGAAGATCCGGAAACACTTCAGGAAGTACACGTTAAAGCGACGTTGATCTCTACAAATCCGACGGAACTGACTCTTGCGACACTGAAAACACTGCTTCCTTCGTACGGCATACTGCCTGCGACCGGTTCGTGGCAGGATTTTGATTCAGACAATTATGACATTTTCGTATCAGGGATCCTGCTTGACAGTACGACACTGAAGTGCGGAGGCATTGATATCTCGGATACACCGACGTACAGAACAGCAAGCTTGGAGCTTGACGACACCAGCAGCACAGTTAAGAACACATTTGCCGATACAGTCTCGGAGGTTTGATCGTGCCTAACAGGACATTTTACGGAATTGAAGACGAAATACCGGCCGAAAACGCCGCTGAATCCGTTATGCCGGCAGGATTGCCGCAGGACGAGGAAAGCCGCAATATGACGCAAAATCTGGCGCCACAGCGCGTGGTGGACGAACTGTCCATCAAAACTGCTGCAGAAGTGCTTGAAACGTACAGATCCGGGAAGTCGAATCTGGAAGCGCGAGTCGTAGAAGATGAGCTATGGTGGAAACTCCGCCATTGGGAGATCGTCAGAAGGAAAGACAAAAAAGACAAAGAAGATCTCACTCCGGAGCCAACGTCCGCATGGCTTTTCAATGCGATCATCAACAAACACGCAGACGCGATGGACAATTATCCGGTACCGGTTGTACTTCCGAGAGAGAAGAGCGACGTAGAGGCAGCAAAGCGCCTGACGGAGATCCTGCCGGCCGTGATGGAATACAACGATTTCGAAGAGACATATTCCGATAACTGGTGGGAGAAGATCAAGCACGGGACCGCTGCATACACGGTGGTCTGGAACCCGCTGAAGGACAACGGCGTCGGAGATATCGACATCAAGGCCGTGGATCTGCTTTCCGTATTTTGGGAGCCTGGAGTCACTGACATCCAGAAGAGCGCGAATTTTTTTGTGGTGGATCTGGTGGATCGGGACGTTCTGGAAGAGCAGTATCCGGAGTACAAAGACAAATTCTTTACTGATACCGGAATCACTGTCAGCCAGTACAAGTACGACGATACCGTAGACACGACCAATAAGTGCCTCGTTGTCGACTGGTACTACAAAGTACAGGGCCGAGACGGAAGAAACGTCCTTCATTACTGCAAGTTTTCCGGCACGGCGATCCTGTACGCGTCCGAGAACGATCCGGAGCGCAGGGAGAGAGGATTCTACGATCACGGCGATTATCCCGTAGTGTTTGACATCATGTTCCCGGAAAAAGGGACTCCGGCGGGCTTCGGATACGTCGCGATCTGTAAGGATCCTCAGATGTATATCGACAAACTCTCCGGGAACATCCTTCAGACGTCTATGATGGGTACGAAGAAACGATTCCTCGTTTCCAGTGCGACAAACATCCAAGAGGATGAGCTGATGGACTGGAACAAGCAGATCGTACACGTCGAGGGCGAACTGAGCGATACAAGGATTCAGGAGATCCGAGTGGATCCGCTGCCGCCGGTATATCAGAACGTCCTGCAGATGAAGATCGAGGAGCTCAAAGAGACTGCGGCGAACCGTGACGTCTCAAACGGCGGTACTGCGTCAGGCGTTTCCGCTGCAGCGGCCATCGCGGCACTGCAGGAAGCCGGAAACAAAGTCTCGCGTGACATGATCGCCTCGTCCTACAGGGCATATACGGAGATCATCCGACTGACAATCGAGCTCATCAGACAGTTTTACGATGAGGCACGTTCCTTCAGGATCACAGGCGAACAGCCCGGCGACTACGAGTTTGTAGAGATGAGCAACATCTCACTCCGGCCGCAGAAGACCGGCGAAAACATAATCGGAGAGGTCCTGTACCGCGTTCCGGTCTTCGATTTGAAGATCAAGGCCCAGAAACGCAATCCGTTCTCGCGAATGGAAGAAAACGAAAGGGCAAAGGAACTGTATTCGATGGGATTCTTCGATCCGGAACGCGCAGAAGAAGCGCTATCGGCACTGGAAATGATGGATTTCGAGGGCATTGACCGCGTGAAGGAACGCGTTTCCGAGGGCGCGACGCTCTTAAACATCGTAAAACAGCAGGGCCAGCAGATCGCGGAACTCCAGACGTTGCTGACAGGCATGATCCCACAGCCTCAGGCTAAACCGAACGCGAGAGG
>Ga0310696_10001175_pt1 | contig 38449 bp, 39 predicted proteins | sample AusTroGonzalo_MG_4_FD_203885 | JGI IMG/M metagenome (GOLD analysis project Ga0310696, IMG submission 203885) | Bovine rumen microbial communities from tropical cattle in Woodstock, Queensland, Australia - Gonzalo_02 (v2) (version 2) | ecosystem: Host-associated > Mammals > Digestive system >... | reverse complement strand
CGGAAGTATTATAAGAGGTGCTGCAATGGCTAAAATAAAAAAGAATGATATGGTAAAGGTTATTGCCGGAAAAGACAAAGGCAAAACCGGAAAAGTTCTGGAAGTCCTTGTTGCTGAAGACAAAGTTATTGTCGAAGGCGTAAACGTTTACAAGAAACATCAGAAGCAGACTGCAACCAAAGAAGCCGGCATTGTTGACAAAAGCATGCCGATTCATGTTTCCAACGTTGTTGCGCTTGATCCGAAAACCGGAGAGCCTACTTCTTTCAGAATGAAAACTCTTGAAGACGGTAAACGCGTCAGAGTCAGCAAGAAAACCGGCGAAACCGTTGAATAGTGGAGAAGAAAATGAGTGAAAAGTATAAAAGCAGACTCAGAGCTTTGTATGAAGACGAAATTAAGCCGGCTTTGAAAAATGAGCTTAATGTCGGTGTTATGGCTGTTCCGAAAATTGAGAAAATCGTTGTTAATATGGGTCTTGGCGAAGCTATCGCGAACAAGAAGATCCTTGAAGACGCTGTAAAAGAGCTTACAGCTATCACTGGTCAGAAACCTGTTGTCAACAAGGCAAGAAAATCAATCGCTACCTTCAAACTTAGAGAAGGTATGCCTATTGGAACATCGGTAACTCTTCGCAAGGACATTATGTACGATTTCCTTGATCACCTCATTAACATTGCTCTTCCGCGTGTTAAGGACTTCAAAGGTGTTTCGGGAAAAGGTTTCGACGGCAGGGGAAATTACACTCTCGGTATCAAAGAGTTCTTCATTTTCCCGGAAATCGACTTCAATAAAGTTGAAAAATCAAAAGGCTTCAACATCACGATAGTTACTACGGCAACTAACGACAAAGATGCGAAACTTCTGCTTAAGAAGTTCAACATGCCTTTTAACAGTTAATTTGTAGGAGGACAGTTTGGCTAAGAAAAGTCTTCGCTTGAAAGCGGAAAGAAAACCGAAATTTAAAGTCAGAGCCTATACTCGTTGCCCTCTTTGCGGAAGGCCGAAGGCTGTTTTCAGAAAGTTTAATATGTGCAGATTGTGCTTCAGAAAGCTTGCTAACGAAGGGCTTATCCCCGGTGTTACCAAGTCGAGCTGGTAGTTAAGAGGTGAAATATGACAATGAATGATTTAGTTTCCAACTATCTTACCAGAGTCAGAAATGCGATCCTTGCAGGCAAGGAAACCGTTTCGGGAATTCCTTCATCCGGGATACTTGAAGAAATTTCAAGAGTTCTCAAAGAAGAAGGTTATATCAACGATTACAGAGTCAATGAACTTGACGGTAAGAAAACAATCTCTGTCGATTTGAAATACTACCGCAACAAAAGCGTTATTTCGAATCTTGAAAGAGTAAGCACGACGGGAAGAAGAGTTTATTCCCAGGCTAAAGAGATTCCTTTTGTCCGTGAAGGTCTCGGAATTTCTATCGTAACGACCTCCAAAGGCGTTATGACCGATGCAAAAGCGAGAGAACTCAACGTCGGCGGCGAAATTATTTGTAGAGTTTGGTAACGGAGGGTAAAGTGTCAAGAATAGGAAAAATGCCGATCCAGTTCGGCAGCAATGTAAAAGTCTCCGTGAAAGACAATGTTGTTACAGTCCAGGGACCGAAGGCAACATTGGAAAGAGCGATCCATCCTTCCATTAATGTTAAGGTCGAAGGAAATGAAATCCATGTTACGAGAAATGACGAAACGGCTGAGAGCAAAGCTCTTCACGGCCTTTCCAGAGTGCTTATCGCAAACATGGTTCACGGCGTCGTTAACGGTTTTTCAAAGACTCTCGAAGTAAAGGGAACCGGATACAAATTTGAGCTTAAGGGTGATAAACTCGGATTTTCTTTAGGTTTTTCTCATCCTGTAGAGATGGTATTACCTAAGGGGATTTCTGCCGAAGTCAACAAGACGAACAATGAAGTAACCCTTACGTCTGCAGACAAAGAGCTCCTCGGCAATTTTGCTGCGACGATCAAAAGACTCCGTCCGGTTGAACCTTACAAAGGAAAAGGTATTTTTTACAAAGACCAGGTTATCAGAAGAAAAGCTGGTAAGGCGGCTGGTAAGTAGTTAGCGGAGGGATTTATGAGACCTGATATTAAAAAAGAGAGAAGAATAAGAAGAAAAGCGGCTATCAGAAAGAAAATTTCCGGCACTCCGGAATGTCCGAGACTTACTGTTTACAAAAGCAACAGGCACATCTATGCTCAGGTTATAGATGATGTTGCTGGAACAACACTTGCAGCTTCTTCATCTGATGAGAAAAACTTTGTAAAGCCTGAAGGTGACAAGAAGGCTGTTGCAAAGAAAATCGGAGAATTTATAGCTGAAAGATGCAAAGCAAAAGGTATTGAAGCTGTTGTTTTTGACAGAAACGGTTATCCTTTCCACGGCAGAGTAAAAGCTCTTGCCGATGCTGCAAGGGAAAATGGACTTAAATTCTAAGGAGTAGTCATGAAAGAAATGAATAAACCGGTTAATCCGGATTCTCTTGAACTCAATGAGAAGCTCGTTTATGTAAACAGAGTCGCAAAAGTCGTTAAAGGCGGTAAAAATTTCAGCTTCGCAGCATTAATGGTCGTCGGTGACGGAAACGGCTCCGTCGGAATCGGTCTCGGCAAGGCGAGAGAAGTTCCGGAAGCAATCAGAAAGGGTGTTGCAAGAGCAAAAAAGAATATCTGCCAGATCAAGTTGCTCAGAGGAACGGTTCCTCATGAAATCGTCGGCGAATACGGCGCAGGCAAAGTTATACTTCGTCCGGCATCGGCTGGTACCGGTGTTATCGCAGGTTCGGCGGTCAGAGCTGTTCTCGAAGCAGCCGGCGTTACGGATATTCTTTCCAAGAGTATCGGTTCGAACAACCCGCACAACATGGCTAAGGCAACTCTCAACGCTCTTTTGAATGTCGAAGGCATCGAAAGTGTTGAAGCCAAGAGAAATGTCGGTGTTAAAGATTATCAGTTGAAAGAAGAGGAGTAACATAATGCAGCTTCATGAACTTAAAAGACCCGAAGGCCTGAAAGACAGGAAGAGAGTGGGCAGAGGTAACGGCAGCGGCACGGGCAGCACGGCAGGAAGAGGCCACAAAGGACAGAAAGCACGTTCCGGCGGCGGAGTTAGAAGAGGTTTCGAAGGCGGTACAATGCCTTACAACAGACGAATCCCGAAGAGAGGTTTCTTCAACAAATTTGCTAAAAAAGTCTGCGAAATCAATGTAAGATATCTTAACCAGTTCGAAAACGGCGAAATTGTCGAACTTGACAAACTTCTCGCTGCAGGGCTTTGCCACGCTAACGATGACATGGTCAAATTCTTCGGCCAGTTCGACCTTGGAAGCAAGGCTTTGACGGTCAAGGCTCATAAATTTACAAAAGGCGCAAAAGAATCTATTGAAAAAGCTGGCGGAAAAGCAGAGGAGATAGAGCTTGATAAGTAAGGCGTTAAAAAACATTTTCAGGATTCCGGATCTCAGGGATAAAGTTATCTTTACCATTTTGATGCTCGGAGTATATCGGCTCGGCATATTTGTAACAACGCCAGGCGTAAACCGTTCGGTCATGGAAAAGATTATGTCCACGAAATCTGACGGAACGTTGCTCGGTATGTTCAATATGTTCGGCGGCGGTGCTTTGGAAAACCTTTCAATATTCGCTCTCGGAATCATGCCGTATATCAGTTCCTCGATTGTTATGTCGCTTCTTGCGGTAATCGTTCCGCAAATAGGCGAATGGCAGAAAGAAGGCGAACAGGGGTACAAAAAGATAACCCAGTGGACAAGGTACGGCACAGTTATTCTGTGTGTTGTTCAGGGTTTTATGATGTCTAAATTTCTTGAAGGTCTGACTGGTTCGGCAGGTGAAGTCGTTGTCAACAACCCGGGTTGGTTCTTCAGAATTCTGACTGTGATCACCCTGACCGGCGGTACGTTGTTCCTTATGTGGCTCGGCGAGCAGATTACTGACAGAGGCATAGGCAACGGTATTTCGCTTATCATTTTTGCGTCAATCGTTGCGCGTTTCCCGAGAATGTTCTTTGACATGGGAAAATACCTGAAAGAAGGAATGATTCAGCCTCATCAGGTTGTTATATTCGTTCTTGTTATGGTTGCTACTTTCGCGGTCATCGTATTTGTTGAAAGTTCGCAGAGAAGAATTCCGGTTCAGTATGCAAGAAGGTCTACCGGCGGCGCAAGACAGATTCAGAATTCGCATCTTCCGCTCAGGATTAACGTCTCCGGCGTTATTCCTCCGATTTTTGCAAGTGCGCTTCTGGTTTTCCCTGCTACCGTTTCCAATTTCTTTAACTTCAGCATGGGAACGTTGCAGGCATGGCTTAATCCGGGAGGATGGCTTTACAACCTGCTTTATATCGCTCTTATAATTTTCTTCGCGTTTTTCTATACTTTCATTCAGTTCAAGACTGATGATGTCGCGGAGAACATCAACAAGCAGGGCGGATATATTCCTGGAATAAGACCTGGAAAAGAGACTGTTGCATACATCAACACGGTTCTTTCGAGAATCACATTCGGCGGCGCTATTTATCTCTGCGCTGTCTGCATGCTGCCTGATTTGCTCAGAAATAAAATGGGACTTCCGTTTTATATGGGCGGAACTTCGATACTCATCGTCGTAGGCGTTGCTATGGATATGGCTTCCCAGATAGAAAGCTACCTCATCAGCAATAACTATGAAGGTTTCTCTATCGGAGGTAAAGGTTCTCTGGTAAAAAGCAGAAGAGGATAGTTTCCGATGAGTAAGGAAGAAGGCATTATTGTAGAAGGAACGATAGTAGACACTTTGCCGAACGCCATGTTCAGAGTGGCTTTGGAAAACGGGCACAGTGTTTTAGCACACATTTCCGGTAAGATGCGAAAGTATTTTATCCGCATACTTCCGGGTGATAAGGTGCAGATCGAGCTTTCGCCTTACGATCTGTCGAGAGGAAGGATCGTCCACAGAATGAAAAGCAACAACAATACTGCTAACAATGCTAATTCGAATAATTAGAAGGAGAGAGAGATGAAAGTAAGAGCTTCGGTAAAAAAGATATGCTCAAAATGCAAGATCGTTAAGAGAAAAGGTATTCTCAGAGTTATATGCGAGAACCCTAAGCATAAACAAAAACAAGGTTAATATAGTTGTCGCGAAAAAAGAGGAGGTGACACTTGGTTCGTATTGCAGGAATTGATCTTCCAAGGAAGAAGAGAATGGAAATTGCCTTGACGTACGTTTACGGCATTGGCAGAACCAGCGCTCAGAAAATACTTGATGAAGCAGGCATTGACAGAAACATCAAAAGTGATGATGTCGATGAGCCGATGGCTATCAAGATCAGAGCCATTATCGATCAGAAATACACGGTCGAAGGTGATCTTAGAAAAGAAACTATTATGAACATCAAAAGATTGATGGATCTCGGCAGCTACAGAGGCCGCAGACACAGAAGAGGTCTTCCGTGCAGAGGTCAGAGAACTCGTACCAACGCAAGAACGAGAAAAGGTCCGAGACGCAATCTTATGAAAAAGAAAAAATAATAGTTGAAGGAGAAATAATATGGCACCTGAAAAGAAGAAAAGAGTAAAAAAGAATATACAGACGGGACTCGCTTATATTCAGTGCAGTTTCAACAACACGATTGTTACTATCACTGATGTCAGCGGCAACGTTCTGTCATGGTCCAGCGCAGGTCTTAAAGGCTTCCGCGGCAGCAAGAAGAGTACTCCGTATGCTGCTCAGATGGCTGCTGAAGATGCAGGCAAAAAGGCTCAGGATTACGGTTTGAGAACTTTGAGCGTTTTTGTAAAAGGCCCGGGAAGCGGAAGAGAAGCTGCGATCAGAGGATTCGCAAATATCGGTTACAACGTAACACTTCTTAGAGATATCACTCCGATACCGCACAACGGTTGTCGTCCTAAAAAGAAAAGAAGAGTTTAATTCGTTGTTTAGTGTAAACTTTTAGCTTAAAAGGAGGAAGCTTTGGCTAAGAACAAAGAAGCAAAATGCAAAATTTGCAGAAGAGAAGGTGTAAAACTTTTTCTTAAAGGCGAACGTTGCAATTCCGACAAATGTTCGTTTGACAGAAAACCTTATTCTCCCGGTCTCCACGGCCGTGAAAAGAAAAGAGTAACGGAGTACAAAATCCAGCTTCGTGAAAAACAGAAAACAAAAGCAATGTACGGTATGCTTGAAAGACAGTTCAGCATTTTCTACAAGAGAGCTGATCTTAAAAAAGGCGCTACCGGTGAAAATCTGCTCAGAATGCTTGAGTGCAGACTTGACAACGTTGTTTACCGCCTTGGTTTCGCAAACAGCAGAGCTCAGGCAAGACAGCTTATCAACCACAGACATTTTTCTGTCAACGGAAAAGGCACAGATATCCCGTCTTTCATCGTTAAGGAAGGAGATGTCGTTGCAGTTAAAGAAGGAAGCAGGGACGCAAAAATATTCAAAGAGATCATGGCTGACGAGAACATCGCTGCAAGAATCGCGACTCCGGCATGGTTGGAATTGAATAAGGACGAAATGAAGGGAAAAGTTATCCGCCTTCCCGAAAGAGAAGATTTACCGCAGGATATTAAGGAAAATCTCATAGTTGAGCTTTACTCTAAGTAATGGAGGGATTCTGATGTTTCGAGCCAATTGGAAAACATTGATTATGCCGAAAGAGGTCAAAATCGGAGAGCAGGGACAGAATTACTGCCGTTTTATCTGCGAACCGCTTATGAAAGGTTACGGCATAACTTTGGGCAACGCACTTCGCAGGATCCTTATTTCCAGTCTTCGCGGAGCAGCTGTTATCGGCGTTAAAATAAAAGGTGTCGAGCACGAGTTCGCAACAATTCCCGGAATAAAAGAAGATGTAATTGATATTATCCTCAACATTAAACAGATCCGTTTTATTGCTCACGAAGACAAGCTTCACTGCCTTGTTCTCAAAAAAAGCGGTAAAGGAACGGTTACTGCGGGTGATATTCAGGAAACAGCCGGTCTTACTATTCTCAACAAAGATCTCCCTCTTTTCGAAATGGACGAAGGTGTTGATTTTGAAATGGAACTCCTTGTAGGAATCGGAAGAGGTTATGTTCCTTCCGAAGCACACAATCAGGATATTTTCAGCGAAGGTTTTATTCCGATAGACTCTTTCTTTTCTCCGGTTGTCAGAGCAAACTACAAAGTTTCCAATGCAAGGGTTAAAAACAGTTTCGATTTCGACAAACTGACTTTTGATCTGGAAACAGACGGTTCGCTCACTCCCCGCGATGCTTTGGCTTATGCGGCTATGATTTTGAGAGAACACACGAAGTTCTTTATCAGTTTCGCAGTCGACGAGTCGGATGACCTTAATTCTTCCGATGTTACCGGTGAAGTCAATATGAACCTTTACAAGACAATTGATGATCTTGATCTCAGTGTCAGATCGAACAACTGTCTTAAAGGTGCGGAAATCAAGTATATCGGCGAACTTGTTACCAAAACTGAAGCTGACATGCTTAAAACAAAGAATTTCGGAAGAAAGTCTCTTAACGAGATAAAAGTTCTTTTGATGAAGATGGGATTGCATTTCGGAATGGAAATCGACAATTTCCCGGATGCCAGAATTATTGAACAGATTGAAAAGAATGCAGGGAGCAAACAATGAGACATAGAAAAGTAGGAAGGAAATTAAACAGAAATAGCTCGCATCGCGAGGCTATGCTTTGCAACTTACTGAATTCGCTTGTAAAAAGTGAACGCATTCAGACAACTTTGATGAGAGCAAAAGAGCTCCAGAAGATAGCTGACAAAGCAGTTACGCTTGCAAAGAAAAATACAGCCGCTTCCATTACACAGCTTTCAAAACTTGTAAAATCTGACAGAGAAGAAGTTATTACGAAGCTGTTGAAGGAACTTGGACCGAGATTCGCTGCAAGAGAAGGCGGATACACAAGAATAATCAAGCTCGGATTCCGCAGAGGCGATGCGGCTCCGACGGCGCTTATCGAATACCTTGGCGCAGACGAGTCTGTAAAGAAAAAAGCTAAGAAAGCTGCTCCGAAGGCTGAAGCAAAAGCTGCGGAAGCACCTGCTGCTGAAGTTAAGGCTGAAGAAGCAAACGCTTAGTTTTTGCCACTTTTGTTTTGATCTTTTATGGCTGCTTTCGGGCAGCCATTTTTATTTGCAGGTGCCGCTTTGAATCTGGCTGAAATAAAAAAATATCTTGCAAAATCGGGACTTCATGCCGACAGGAAGTTTTCGCAGAATTTTTTGTTTAATGATGATGTTCTGTTAAGAATCATTGATCTGGTGCCTCAAAGTAAAGGTTTTTATGTTGAAATCGGCGGCGGTTTAGGTTCGCTCACCGAAAAAGCGGTCAATAAAGGGCTTAATCCTTTCACAGTTGTCGATCTTGACGAAAATATGCTGAAAATTCTCGAAAGCCGTTTTTCGGACAAAGCTGACATTGTGTGTAAAGACGGTTCTAAAATCGATTTTTCTGAATATTATCAAGATAATAGAGGTTTTGTTTTTGGCAATCTGCCTTATCAGGTAAGTTCTCTCATCATGATGAACACCTGTTTTGAAAGTCGGTACCTTGACGGCGCGGTTTTTCTTCTGCAGAAAGAAGTTGCGCAGAAATTCGCCGCTTTACCATGCACACGCGATTTCGGGCCTGTTGCCGCTTTAATCAGGCTTCTCGGGCATGCGGAATATGAATTTACGGTTCACGCGGAGGATTTTTATCCCGCTCCGAAAGTCGAAAGTGCGGTTCTGAAAGTTACTTTCGAAAGGCATGATTTTGCTAAAAACGAGCTTTCCGCTTTTGCCGACACGGTGCGGATTCTGTTTTCGAACAGGCGAAAGACTCTGCAGAATGTTTTTAAAATAAATTCAATAAATACAGTTGTTTTGGATAAATTCGGAATCGCTTCGAAGCGCGCCGAGGAACTTGATTGGGAGACAATTCTGAAAATTAACGATGAAATCGGGAGAAAAAAATGATGAAAGTCACTCTTCCAAAACTCAAAAGCAAGAAAGGAACTGAAAAAATATCGATGGTCACATGCTATGACGCTTCTTTTGCGCGTCTTGTCGAAAAGGCAGGGATTGATTCGATTCTTGTCGGTGACAGTCTCGGAATGGTTATCGGCGGCGAAGAAAATACGCTGAAAGTTTCTGCGGAAGATGTTGCATATCATGTCAAAGCTGTAAAAAAAGGGGCTGCGAATCCTTTTTTAATCGCCGATATGCCGTTCGGAAGTTATCAGGATTCTGTTGAAACCGGAGTTAAAAACGCTGTTGCGCTCATAAAAGCAGGAGCCGAGGCTGTTAAAGTCGAAGGTGGTAGTGAAGTTTGTCCTTTAATTTCTAAACTTGTCTCTTTCGGAATTCCGGTTGTCGCTCATGTCGGTCTGACTCCACAGTATGTTCACAAATTCGGAGGTTTCGCAAAACGCGGCAAAACTGAGGAAGAATGCCGGTTTATTATGGATTCCGCTCTTGCTGTTGAAAAGGCAGGTGCTGACATGATAGTTCTCGAAGGAATCCCCGAAACTTTGGCTGAAGAAATCACAAAAACTGTGAAAATTCCGACCATAGGAATCGGAGCCGGCAAAGACACTGATGGCCAAGTACTTGTAATTTATGATCTTTTGGGGATGAATGCCGATTTCAACCCCGCCTTCCTCAAGAAATATCTCGACCTCGATTCTTTGATTACTAATGCCCTCGAAAAATATAGGGAAGATGTGATTTCGGGGAGATAAATTATTAGATTCAGTTAGCTTTTATCGAATTTTTTATGATAATTTCTATTTCGAGTCGCTTTCGATAAGTTTATCCCATTCTTTTTGTGCTCTTGATGTAACTTCTTCCTTAAGTTCATCGCTGAGAGAGTCAGATTTTTCTATAGAATTGTAAAAATTTTCCTGCTCTATGCATACTAAAACCCAAACATGGGTAGCTGTAGTATCCGAGTCATATATTTTTGCACCGACAACTACCTGATTGAATACCTGCAGAGTGGAGTCATTTACTGTAACACTTTCATCGTAACTCTCGCTTTTTGCGGTCATTTTCCTGGTATAGTCTTTGAAAATAGCATTGACCACTGCCCCCATCTGTCTTGCGAGTTCAATTCTTGCTTGTTGTGTGGCAAAGTCTAGGTCTTGGTTTATAGTCTCCTGAGTTGCGGGTTCTCCAGCCGAAGCGCATATCTTGCCTTGAGGCCAGTATTTGCTGCCCCTGGTAAAATCAGGGCCTCTTTCAATTTTAGACGCACTGCCGCAAGCCGAGATTATCAATACAAGCAGCAAAGCCAGAACTGTCAAAATCATAGTTTTTTTCATTTTTCTTCTCCTGTTAAACAGTTAAAAACGCAGAATGATAATGATTTAAAGCGGAAATGCAAGAGTTCTTCTTTGCTTAAATTGTGCTAATATTCTTCATTTTTCTGTCGAAATTTCTAAAATTTTGAGTATAATTACCGCGTTTTTGTTGTTTATAAATTTTTGCGAGGTGGAAAATGTTTGATATTTCTGGAAAAATCGCGTGTATAACCGGTGCAAGTTCGGGAATCGGCGCGGCGACTGCCGAAGCTCTGGCGGAAGCGGGCTGTAACCTTGTAATTTCGGCGCGAAGAGAAGACAAAATCAAAGATTTCGCGGAGTATCTGACTGAAAAATACGGAATCAAATGCTTCGGCGGAGTTCTCGATGTCAGAAATCAGAAAGATGTCGAAAAATTTTTCGCGAAACTTCCTAAAGCGTTCAAAGATATTGAGATTTTAGTCAACAATGCCGGCCTTGCGAAAGATATGACCCCGCTTTACGACAACAAAATCTCCGACTGGGAACAGATGATCGACACGAACGTAAAAGGTCTGCTTTATGTCACAAAAGCGGTCCTTCCAGGAATGGTCAAGCGTGACAAAGGCCACATCGTAAATATCGGTTCGACCGCAGGACGCGGAACATACCCGGGCGGCACGGTTTACTGCGCTACAAAACACGCAGTCAACGCGATAACGAACGGCCTCAGAAAAGATCTCCTCAAAACATCGCTGCGCGTCACAACAATCGATCCTGGTGCAGTCGAAACAGAGTTCAGCATGGTCAGATTTGAAGGTGACCAGGCACGCTCAGACAAAGTTTACGAAGGTTATGAGCCGCTACACGCCGAAGATATCGCCGATGCTGTCGTTTATGTCGTCACAAGACCGCCGCACGTCAATGTTTCAGACATGATAATCTATCCGACAGCTCAGAGAGACTATCATCTGGTAAACAGGAAAGCGTAGTGTTTTTAGATTGTTATGATGAATAATTTGGAGTAGAAAATGCTTCCGATCACCGGTCATGTCCAGACTTCGTTAGTCGATTTTCCGGAAAAAATTGCGACTCTTTTTTTCTTTTCGGGCTGTAATCTTCGCTGTCCTTACTGCCACAATTCGTCACTTTTCGAGGTTCCGCCGCAGGAAAAATGGCTTTCTAGGGATTATATAATTTCCGATATTCAGAAAAGGCTGAAATTTATCGACGGAGTTTCGTTTTCGGGCGGAGAGACTTCGCTTTACGAGGAGCTTATCGACCTTGTGAAAGAGATAAAAGAGCGATTCGGTATTGACGTGAAGATTGATTCTAACGGATTAAAGCCTGAATTTATTGAAAAAATCCTTCCTTATCTTTCGTATATCGCGATTGACATAAAAACGACTCCAGACCTTTACGGCGAACTCGGCTGCAAACTGCCGAAAAAAGAGGTCGAGCAGAAACTTCTCGCCACGAAAGAGCTTCTGGAAAAACAGACAAATTCGAAAGTCGAATACCGCACGACGATGTATCCGAAACTTGTTGAAAGTTACGAGAGACTTTGCAAAATGGCTGATTTTATTCCTGAAAATGCTGTTTATTACCTTCAGCGCTTCATCTGCGACAACGCTTATTCGGCTGAGGCGAAGGCGTCTGAAAGCTATTCACAGGATCAGCTCGAAAGAATGGCGATGGAAATGCGGCGAATCACGAAACGCGATAAAATATTTGTGAGAACTTATCTGCAATAAGGTAAAAAATGGATCTCAACAAACTGAAAAGAATCAAGGAAATTATCTCCGTTCTCGGAAAACACGGACTCGGAAAATACCTTCCGCAGGCGCTTTTCAAGAAGTTCGGAATCGCAAAACCAGCGGAAGATACCGGCGATGCAAGACTTGAAAAAAACATCAGGGAAGCTTTTGAGGAACTTGGCACGACTTTCATAAAACTCGGACAGATGATGTCTCTCAGACGCGATATTATTCCTGCTTCGATGGCGGAAGAGTTTAAAAAACTCACCGACAACGTCAAGCCGATAGAGTTTTCGCAGATGAAACCGATAATCGAAGGGGAACTCAGCGCCGAAATAGGTGATATTTTTTCGGAATTTGATGAAAAACCGATTGCTTCGGCTTCAATTTCTCAGGTGTACGGCGCGACTTTGAAGGAAACGGGCGAAAAAGTTGTCGTCAAAGTGAGAAAACCCGGCATCACCGAAACGATTCGTGACGATATGGCGCTTATTTTTACGCTGGCGCACTATATCAACAAGAGTTCATACTCAAAAACAATTGATTTTGAGGCGATTGCGGAAGAGTTCTTCCAGACAATGAACATGGAACTCGACCTTCTTCTTGAGAAATCGAACAATGAAAAATTCATCAAAAATTTCAGCTCGCCGAAGTGGAGCTGGCTCAAATTCCCGAAAATGCACAGCGACTACTGTACGAACAAAATGCTTGTAATGGAGCGCATTTTCGCGCTTAAGCTCGACGATGTTATAAAACCCGAAAACAGTGAACTTTTCGACAGGAAAGTGATTGCCGAGCGCGGCGCCGAAGTTCTGATGAAGATGATATTGAACGACGGATTTTTCCACGCCGATCTGCATGAGGGTAATATTTTCTTTAAGGAAAACAACGAGATAGCTGTTATAGACACCGGAATGTGCGGATATGTCGACAAGTTCATGCGTAACAAACTGGCCGATCTTTTCATCGCTTTTGTTGCGAAGGACTGGGAAAAGACAGCTAGAATATGCCTCGAACTCAGCGATGACAGCAAAATCGCCTACAAAGAGCTTTTTGTGCGTGATTTGCGTAATATTTTTGAGAACTTGCCCGATAATTTGTCTGAGATAAATACGGCTGAAGTTGTAGGAAAAATTTCGGGCGTAATTTTCAAATATAAGCTCAAAGTACCGCGTGAACTGACACAGCTTATAAGAAGTTTCTCAATGATTGAAGGACTTTGCAGAAAACTTGATCCCGATTTTGAGCTTATGACAGTTGCCGGAAAACTTTCGAAAGAGATTATCCTCCAGAAGTTCACCCCCGAAAATATTGCACAGGAGGCGACAAGCGCGATTGAAAAGATTGTCGATACGGTTCACACTCTTCCCGGTACAGTGACAAACATCACTGAAAAGCTCGAAAATGGCACAATCCAGCACAGAATTATGCTTATTCTGAACAATTCGGAGCGTAGATTTGTGTCGAAGATGGTGACGAGGATTACGACCGCAATAATCATGACTGGAACTGTTATTGCGGCCGGTTTTGTGGCCGGAAATCTGTTTACTGCTGATCTGGTAGTCTTTTTTGCTGCTTTTTTCCTATTTTTCTTAACTTTTTTTAAAAATAAAAATGATTGATTTTATTGATATTTTTTCCTCATCTCGCTTTTTTTTGAAATTTTTTCATTTTTTTTCAATAAAAATGCGGGTTTCATGTAACTAAATACGAGGGTTTTGTTGTGGTGAAAGGAAGCGGGAACTTTGCAGAGTTGGAAGACAGTGTTCTTGTCGACCTTGCACTACTGGAGAAAAACCAGAGGGCGTGGACGGAACTCGTGACGCGTTATTACGGAAGAGTTTCCGCCACAGTTTACAGGATAATCGGCAAAAGTGCCGATGCGGAGGATGTTGTGCAGGAAGTTTTTACCGAAATGGCGAAAGCGATAAAAACTTACAGGCGAGATTCGTTGTTTTCGACTTTTCTTTACAGAATAGCCGTAAACACGACCTACAGATATATCCAGAAGCACCTGAATAGAGATGAAACCACCGAAGATCCGGAATTTTTCCTTCAGATTGGAGACAAATCGACGGGAAGCGAATCTGCTATGATAAAGAGTGAAAGGGCTGAAATGCTGAACGGCGCGATGAAAAAAATATCGCCTGACAAGCGTTTTGTCCTGACTCTTTATGAAGTCGACGGAGTCTCTCTGAAGGAAATAGCCGAGATATTGAAACAACCGCTCCAAACAGTCTGGTCGAGGATAAATCAGGCTAAAAAGGAGCTTTATGAAATATTGAACGGAAGTATGTAGAGGTTTTGTTTTTATGGTATCTGAAAAACACATAACAATCGAAGAAGCAATCGCTGTTGCCGACGGCAGATATGTGCTGCTTCCTGAAACGGAAAAACACATTGCCGAATGCAAAGAGTGTTCTTCAATGATAAGCTGCTGCTGCGGAACGAAAGATATTTTTGCCGAAGCTAAAGAATTTGTTCCTGAAGCTGACAGCGTTAAAGTTGCTGAAATTGCTGCGAAATCGTTTGCAAATCTTCCTCAGGACGAATCCGACGAGGCTTTGCTGCTACAGATTAGGACTTATACAAAATCAATTGCGTTTGCGTTTAAACCGCTTTTCGCATTTTCTTTGGGAGTAGCGCTTTTTGTCGGAATTATGCTTTTCCAGAAAGCTGATTATGTTGACAGCAATGAAAAAGAGGCCGAAGTTGCTGTAGCGGCGGGTGCAGAAGCTGTTCCTGAAACCAGAGAAGATTATGCAACCGGTGAAAGGGAAAGCGGAGCCGAAGTTAAACTTGCCAAGGCTACAATTTCAGTAATATCAAAAACTTATCTTGATAAGGTGAGCGACACCGATGTCACGATGAAAAGCGGAAAAGCGAAGTTTGATGTCGTTACCGGCAATGATTTCAGAGTTGATGTCGACGGAAAATTCCTTGTCAGAGTTCTCGGAACATCGTTTACGCTCGACTATTCCGACGGAAAGCTTACAGCCGAGGTTTTCAGCGGTCTTGTCGAGATAATCGAGAAGTCAAACGGTGCGGCGACTCAGCTTTCCAAAGACATGAACCGAACGTTTGAATATACAAATCACAAAGAACAGCACAATGCTATAGCAACCCATGGAAAAAAGATGAGAAACAATCTTAAAAAACAGGATTTTGCGCTGACTCCTGGTAAATCGTTCCTGTTCCAGGGAAGAGAAGCTCTTTCGGCAGGAAAAATCGGAGCGGCACAGCAGCTCTTCACAATGGAGATCGAGAAAGGTAAAGAGCCCGATAAAGCTCTTTTCGAACTTGTTTCGATCCACGAGTCGAAGAAGGATTGGGGTGAAATTGCAAATTTGGTTAAAAAATACGGCAATGTTATGCGTGAAAGCCGTGTATATAAAGAAGAAATTATGATAAAGGGCTGCATTTCACAGAAGAAATCAGGCAATAAGGCAGTGCCGCTCTGCCATGATTACCTCAGGGAATTCCCTAGAAGTTTCCGCAGCCGTGAAATCAGGGAGATGATTGGTGAATAATAGATTTCTCCTTGTTATTTTAGCCGCGCTTTTCATTTTTTCGTGTGATCACTTCGTTAATCTTGGAGATAAATCAGCTAGTGATGACTATACCGAAGGACTGCCTGATGAAATGTCTGAAGACAGAAGCGATACCGGAAGTGATGCCAACTACGACGACTGGAACGAAGATTCTGCTGATTCCGGTGCCTACGAAGATAACAATACTGATACTGCTCCAGAGGGTGAGGATTGGGGAAATACAGGCTGGGATAGCGGTGACTCAGATACAACTGATACCGTCGATACAGCTGATACAGCTGATAGTGCGGATTGCACTGACAGTGGTTATCCTGATCCAGGCGATACTTTGCCAGATTCCGGCAGCCATTTTCCGGAAGGTAATCCGTTCCCCGAGGAGTTTTCGAATGCGGACTGCGATTGCGGAGATGAACTGGATTACGAGCCTATATGCTGCAACGGCGTGATTTCAGTTTTTAACTTGTGCTTTGCTCACTGCTACGCCATCAATTCCGGTAATAAAATATGTACGGCATACAAGGCAGGACTCTGCATTGAGCATGATGAACCCGAAGATGAAGATGAAACAGAAAACGATGACGATGAAGATGCCGATGATAACGATCAAGATATTGAAATAATTGATGATAACGATGCTGAGCTTCCAGATTCCGATGAAGATGCCAAAATCGTCAATAATGAATGCGGCTGCTATCCGGAAGAAAAAGTTGAGATCTTCAGTTGCGAAGGAAATTCATATTTTATAACTTCATGTCTTGCTAACTGCCACTGCGACGATCCGCAGAAACTCTTTTTTTGAAAATCAGATAATTTTTATGAATAAAGATTGATTCGTTTTTCCTTACCGCGGATTTCCGATTCTGCGATGAATGTCAGCGGCACATCGTCAGGAAGAAGTTCCTTCGTCTGTTCGGATATGAGCAGGTCTGTCTTGTAGGTTTTGCAAAGGCTTTCAATTCGGCTCGCTGTGTTTACGGTATCGCCGATAACGGTGTATTCAAGCCGGTTTGATGTTCCGATATTTCCGGCAAGTACCTGGCCGGAACACAAACCTATTCCGAAGCGGATCTCCGGTTGACCTTCGTTTCTCAACTCTTCGTTAAGAGCCGCAAGCTGCTCTCTCATTCCCTGAGCGGCTTTCCATGCGTCGTAGGCATGTGTTTCCGATTTGAGCGGAACGCCGAAAACCGCCATTATTGCGTCCCCGATATACTTGTTTATTATTCCGTTGTTCTCGACAATCGGCTTCTCCAGACGAGTGAAATAGCGGTTCAGAAGAAGAACTATCTCCTTGGGTTCAAGCTTTTCTGAAAGAGTGGTGAATCCGCGGATATCGCAGAACATGACAGTGACATCGAGATCCTGTCCGCCGAGATCTGGGTCGTCGGAAAGCAGGAAATCCCTGACCTGAGGTGAAACGACCTTTCCGAAAGTGCTGTTTATCTGCGCTATATGCTCTGCCGACCTGACGATCTTATCGACATAACCCATCGTATCCTCAGTCATTTTGGTAAAAGCCTTATACAGATTTTCCACTTCGTCTCCGGTGTGGATATCAAGTTTCCGAATCTTCTCTACGTTCTCGTCGAGTGCGTTGTTGCCGCTGTATGCGAATTCGCTTGTCCTCATTGTCATAGAGTTGATCGGGAAAACGACGTTGTAATCGACGAACCAGACAACAATAGCGATTATCAGGATTACAAAGCCCAGAAAGAGGAATACCATCTGAGTCAGGAAGTTCAGTTCCTTTCCGACAATCATTGACATCGGAATGTCCGCGCCGATGTAGCTGACAGTCTGTCCAGCGGAATTTTTTACAGGAGTGTAGACTGAAAGGAGCTCTCCGAAAGAGCTGTCTGAAATGACCGGCTCGATTTCACCTCCCTCTCTGAGCGTCTGGAGATACGGCTCGAAAGCGGAGTCTAATTTTACCAGTTTGCCGGGAACTGAGTCAGCCTCATTGTTGGAATGAAGGTCGAAGACCACATGTCCTCCGTCCTCTTCGATCTTGTAGATGTAGATGAATTTTACGGTCGGAGAAGCACTCTTTATATCTTCAAGTTTGTGCATTACTTCAAGATAAGGCTGATCTGTACTTTTGCTTGAGATGTATTCGTCGATTTTTTCGTGATCCAGGACCTCGGAGACTGCAACAGTAACCTCACGGGCGAATTCGGAATATTCAGAAAGAAGAGCATTCCGGTAAAGTATAAAGCTGATTGTCGATGCCGTTACGGCCAAGGTGACAAGCGCTGCCGCCAGAATAAAAATTATTTTTGATCTTAAAAAAACGGAGCGGCACTGAATCGTCTTCTTGATCTCCTCCAGATCGTTTTTTGTCAGCGGCGTCTGCTTCCAGCCGTTGAAGTGAAGTGTCTCTCTGGTTTTCTCGGGAATAGCCCTGATAATCGCGATTACAATGATTACCGAAATAGTTTTATCTGCCAGATCCCACAAGAGATCATGCAGAAAACCGGCGGACGGAATGGAGTTTACAATACTTGGAAGGATTCCGCCGATCACGCCGCCGATAAAAGCCATGACAAGTATGAAAAACGGAATTTTCCACTTTTTCGTCAAAAAGCCGTGATTCGCGAGCAGGGCAGAAGTCGCGGCAATCAGGACGTTCATGGCGGAGTAGTATATCGATGCAAAATCCATAAAACCTTTCATGAAATTTGTTACTAAACCAACAAAGATGCCAGGAAGGTAACCGCCAAGTGCTGCTGCGAGAATGGTCCCGATAGTGTCGAACCAAAGCTGCATACCCGAATGCTGGGATAAAAACTGTGCCAGACGCGCAAAAACGATATTTATCAGAACGGAAGCAATACAGAGCAAAACAACATTCCGATGATTCCTACGTATCTCGATCCTATAGTCATCAATCATGCCAATCTCCTCCGAAATGCTAAAAAACTCAACAGACCTGCATATACTATCACTAATGAATTATATTAAAAGGAAAATATGCGCCGAACCAAAATTTGACAATTCGCCTTTAAATCGTAATATTGGCGGTTTTTTTCAATGTTCTTGGAGTTTTAATGAAATTTGTCGTTGCCGGAGCCGGAGCAGTAGGTTACGATATTGCCAGACATCTGGTTAAAGAAGGAAAAGACGTTGTTGTTATAGAGCGCGACCCGATTCGTGCGAAATTTCTCGAAAGCAACCTCGACTGTATGGTTTTAAACAAGGAAATCAACCGCAGCCAGACTATGCAGGAGCTTGACCTTTCCGACGGTGACTACTTCATTGCGGCTACAAACAAGGACGAGACCAACCTCATAGCATGTTCGATAGCAGCATCGTCTTCCGCTGACGGCTCAATGCTGAAACTAAAAAAAATAGCGCGCGTCAGCAACCTTGACTATTCCCACGCTGAGTTTCAGGGCAATCCGTTTTTGGGTGCGGACTATATCATTTCACCCGAAATGGCGGCAGCGAACCATATAACTGAAGTTGTAAAGCAGGGTGCGCTCAGCGACGTTCTTGCTTTCGAGGGAAGCAGTATAACTGTAAGAAACGAAATTGTTGACAGAAATTCGACATTCAGAAACAAAAACCTGATAAAAATCAGGAAAGATATCAATAAATCATTCCTTATTGCTTTGATAAAACGCGGCGAATCGGTTCTTATTCCTTCAGGAAACACGGTTGTCCGCGAAGGTGACGAAATTTATATTGTCGCCGATGAGAAAATTATGGATTACATTTTTGCCAGAACCGGTAAAAAGATAAAAAAAATCGAGACAGCTCTTATCGTCGGTACGACTAAAATCGCGAAAAATCTTCTCAGAACCCTTTCCATGATGCCGATAAACCTGAAACTTCTTTCGGAAGACTACGAAGAGGCAAAAGAAATATCGAGGAGATATCCGAATGTCCTCGTAATCAACGGTGATGTCAGGAATGAATCAATTTTTGAAGAGGAGCGCCTAAACGAAGTTGACCTTATAATCACAGTCACCGAAAACCAGGAACTCAATGTGCTTTCGGCGCTTTACGCAAAAAGTATCGGTGTTGAGAGGGCTGTAGCTTCGGTCAGCAAGGAAAGCTATATATCAATTGCACAGAAACTGGGTGTGGATGCCACTGTAAGTCCGAAACGAAGTACTGTTGACGCGATTTTAAAGTATATCAGACGCGGCAGAGTAATCACACTGCACACCCTTTTCGACGGAGAGGCAGAGGCGGTAGAACTGCTTGTTTCGTCCGAATGCAATGCCTGCGGAAAAAAGATAAAAGAACTCTATATGCCGGAAAATTCGATTATTGCCGCTGTAACTAGAAACAAAGAGATTTCGATCCCGAACGGTGATTTCGAACTCAGGGCCGGTGACAGCGTAATCATAATTATGAAAAAACAGAATGTTCCTAAAGTCGAGATGATTTTTTCAGACATATGAATTTTAACACAATACTTAAGCCACTAATCATAATACTGTTTTTTGTCTCAATTTGCATGACTCTTCCTATTCTGGTCGCGGCATACTACGATGAACCTGCCGCTTTGAAATCATTCTTCAGCGTAATGGTTTCGACAGTTGTTGTCTGTGCCGTTTCCTTTTATTTTTTAAGGCATCAGCAGATACGAAGAATCGCAGTCAGGGAGAGTTTTGTGCTTGTCGCTCTCTGCTGGGTTTCAATTTCGTTTGTTTCGGCACTTCCGTTTTATGTTTCGGGGGCGATTCCCAACTTTTCTGAGGCTCTTTTCGAAACGGTTTCTGGTTTTTCTACAACCGGAGCGACGATTCTGACGAATATTGAAGCTCTGCCTAAGTCAATGCTTTTCTGGAGGAGTCTCACTCACTGGCTCGGCGGTATGGGAATCATCGTCCTCGCGGTAGCGGTTCTTCCTTTGCTCGGTGTCGGAGGCTTGCAGCTGCTAAAAGCCGAAGCTCCCGGTCCTACGGTTGACAAGATTTCACCGAGAATCAGCGAGACGGCGAAAACACTTTGGGGAATATATGTCGGTCTGACGGTAGTTGAGGCAATGCTTTTGAATTTTGCCGGAATGCCGTACTTCGATGCTTTTAACCACGCCTTTGCGACAATCGCAACAGGGGGATTTTCACCGAGAAATGCCTCTGTCGGCGCATATAAATCCGCTTTCATCGAGTGGATTGTCATAGTTTTCATGATTCTTGCCGGCATGAGTTTCACTCTGCACTATAAAATCATAACAGGAAGGGCAAAACAGATTTTTAAAAATACAGAACTCAAGGTTTATCTTGCTGTTATCGCGGCAGCTTCACTGTTTGTAGCAAGTGATCTTTTTTACCACAAGTTCTATTCTCTGCACGGTTCAATCCGCCAGGCGATGTTTCAGGTGGTTTCGATTCTTACGACGACAGGTTTTGCGACAGCCGATTACAAACAGTGGCCGCCTTTTGCCCAGTATATTATTTTTCTCTTAATGTTTTCAGGTGCTTGCAGCGGTTCAACGAGCGGAGGAGTCAAACTTATCCGCATAATCACATTGATGAAACTCGCCATAAACGAACTCAAATATCTTGTCCATCCAAAAGCCATAATGACGATTTTCATTGATGGCAACGTAGTGAAAAAGGACATGATTTACTCAATTTCGGCTTTTGTTTTCCTTTATGCGGTCAGTGTTCTTACTACAGCGTGTATCTGCGCTCTTTCCGGAGTAAGCGTTCTAACCTCATTCACGGCTGCGCTTTCGACTGTCGGAAATATCGGCCCCGGTTTCGGCAGAATCGGTCCTGTTGAGAACTATCACTTCTTTAAGGACTGGGTAAAGTGGGTTTTCTCTGTCGGAATGATAATAGGCCGACTTGAAATTTTCACCGTCATGGTGATTTTCACGAGAGCTTTTTGGAAAAAGTAATCAAGAAACGTTACGCCGTCACGTCGTCACGCCGTTACGATTTTTAATCGAAAGAATGAAACGCCGCCACGCGGGCGGCGCATCAATAGAAATTATTCGCCGCAGCCGCCCTGAGGAGCAGGTTTGTCGCCGGCTTTGATAGCTTTGTCAGCTGCACAGCCTTTAAGATTTTTGTTGTGCGCGCAGATTTGTCTCTGAATATCGTTTGCAGCAACACCGCCGCCCTGGAACTTGTTGTTGATAATCCATGTCGGGCTTCCGCCGATATTCATAGCGTTTCCGATTTTGATGTTTTCGCTGTGAAGTTTTTTACCTTCATCGCCGTTAAAGCATTTTTCGATAACGTCAGCTTTGATTTTGCCGGTTGCGCATTTCTGCCAGTCGGTGCTTCTGATGTTTTCGTTGCGGCACCAGATGTAGTTCATGTAATCTTTCGGGTAGTGTTTGATTGCACAAAGCTCGCGGATGTTCTCGTCAACTTCGCCCTGGCCGTGAAGTGCCTGGAATTTTCCGGGTTCGGTTTCGTTTGCGATATAGTTTACATGGAAATCAAGTTTGTCGCCTTTGAAAGCTTCGAAAACTTCTTTCATCGCATTAAGCGCCATAACGCCGTAGGGGCACTGGCTCATAACGAAAAGGTCAACTCTTGCCGGAATCTCTTTTCTGCAGAGCATTTCTTCTTTGCAGTCATCGTCGTCGCAGTCAACTTTGCCGTTGTTGGTGTCGTCGATACCGTTGTCGCAGATTTCTTTGGTCGGGTCGAATTTAGCGCCGACTCTGAGAAGTATGGAACCAGCGGCTTTTACAGTCCAACGGGCAATCTTCTGATAATCTTCTTCTTTCTCAACTGATTCTTCAAAAGCTAAGATAGGAAGGGTTTTGAAACCTGCTTCAGCAAATTTCTTGTATGATTCCTGAGCTTTCTCTTCGGAGTAGTCGATAATTTCAGGGATAAGTCCGGGGAACATTCCTTTAAGCTGTCCTACGAGAGCTTCCGGTCTGCAGTCTTTGCATCTTTTATCAGAGATTATGGTAACTTTGATTTTTGCCGGTTCCGGAATCGAGTTGCAGACTTCAGGTTTCGCGGTTTTGTATTCGTTGCAGATAGCTCTCAGGAAGTCGTTGGAATTTCTTCCGCCTCTGTAGGGCTGGTCAGCAAGGAAAATCGTGGGCGAACCGTTTGCGCCTTTCGATTTCGAGAATTTGTAGCTTTCAAGAAGAATGTTCTCGCCTTCGTCGCCGTCAACGCAAGATTTAACTTGCGAGATATTGAGATTGAGCTCTTTAGCGCAGTCTTCGAAGTTGTCGGGAATCTTTCTCGATTCTTTGTTCATGCAGACAATAAGATTCATGTAATCTTTCGGCATGTGTTTTTTAGCGCAGAGGAAAATTTTGTCGCCCTGACGCTCTGTTGCACCGTGCATCGGCATCCAGCCGCCGTCTTTTTCGTAGCCGATATAGTTAAGCTCGAAATCTACAGCGTTGCCAAGTTTGTCGAGTGTCGGTTTGATAGCGTTCATAACCTGAACACCGTAGGGACACTTACTCATAACGTGGAAAGAAAGTTTAACTTTCTCTTTCGCTTCGGGCTCTTTCTTTTCGCCGCAGGAAGCCATCATCAGGCAAAGTGCGAAAACCGAAGCAAGAATCAATAATTTTTTCAAGAAATCCTCCTTTAAAGGGTTATTAAAAAAACAATAAACAAAAAAACGACGAATATTATACGATTTTATGCCGATAAAGCAAATATTCGCCGTAAAATTCGTTTTTTCACACAGCATCTCTCTGTTTTAACAGCTTAATTTTAAAAATTATTCCAAATTTTCAAAATCCTGCTAAAATGCCGCGTTTTTTATGTTGATTGCAAAGAATGAGGATACAAATGAAGAATTTCGCTCTTATTGGCGCGGCAGGCTACATAGCGCCGAGACATATGCGCGCCATTAAAGATACAGGTAACAACTTGATTGCAATAATGGACCCGTGCGATAGCATCGGGATCATCGATTCATACTTTCCTGAAGCAGAGTTTTTTACAGAATTCGAGCGCTTTGACCGTCATCTCGACAAGCTCAGGCGCCGCGAAACTAAAATTGATTATGTCAGCATAACTTCGCCGAATTATCTACACGACGCACACATCAGAATTGCTCTCAGGAACGATGCCGACGCGATATGCGAGAAACCGCTCGTTCTCAATCCGTGGACTGTTGACAATCTCAAAATCATTGAAGACGAGACAGGACATCATGTCAATACGATTCTCCAGCTCAGGCTCCATCCGACAATCATGGAACTGAAAAAAAGGATTGATGAAGGGCCGAAGGACAAAATTTACGATATAGATCTTACATACATCACAAGCCGCGGCAGATGGTATGACATTTCATGGAAAGGCGACATTTCCAAGTCAGGCGGCATGGCGACAAATATCGGTATTCATTTTTTTGATATGCTGCAGTGGATTTTCGGGTATGTTCAGAAAAACATTCTTCACGTTCAGGAAAAGGATGTCGCAGCTGGTTTTATACAGTTCCAGCGCGCAAGAGTACGCTGGTTTCTCAGCATAAACGACAATATGCTCCCGAAAGTGGCGAAAGAAGCCGGGAAGCGTACTTACCGCTCCATCACAGTTGACGGGAAGGAACTTGAATTCAGCGAAGGATTTACCGAACTTCACACAAAAAGTTACGAAAAAATACTTGCAGGCGAAGGTTTCACGCTTGAAGACGCAAGGGCTGCGGTCGAAATCGCTTTCAACATCAGAAACGCGATCCCGATAGGGCTTCGCGGCGAATATCACCCGTTTCTTAAAAACTGGGGAAAATAATGGAAAAAGATTATTTCGTTCATGAAACTGCGATAGTTGATGACGATGTAACTATCGGAAAAAACACGAAAATATGGTGTTTTTCGCATATTTTGAAAAATACTAAAATCGGTGAAAGGTGCAACATCGGGCAGAACTGTGTTATCGGCGCGAACGTCACGCTCGGAAACGGTGTCAAAGTCCAGAACAACATCTCAATTTATGACGGTGTAGAGGTTGAAGACGATGTTTTTCTCGGGCCATCGATGGTTTTCACGAATGTCATCAATCCCCGCGCTTTCATCGAACGTAAGCATGAATTTAAAAAAACTTTGATGAAAAAAGGGTGCTCGGTAGGGGCTAATGCAACTATTGTTTGTGGTACAACTGTCGGAAAATATTCGCTTGTCGGCGCAGGAAGCGTAGTTACGCAGGATGTTCCAGATTTTGCTCTTGTCTACGGAGTTCCGGCGAAAATACGCGGCTGGGTCTCGAAAAACGGTTATAAACTTGAATTTGACGGAAACGGAGAAGCAACTGATGAATCGGACGGCAGCAGATACCGTCTGAACGGTAGAAAAGTTGTTATGGTTTCCGAAAATACGGAGGAAAAATGAGTTTTTTTGATGTTTTAAAAAGTATTCTGCCACATGAAAAAGTATATCCGGTTGAACTTTCAAACGAAACGTTCTATCCTTCGCTTAAAAATTCCACAGTTCCTGTAGTTGTCGATTTTTATGTCGAAAAATCGCAGCCTTGTAACATGGTTTACTCGACTTTGACCAAGTTCGCTACCGATTTCAAAGGGCGTGCAAGGGTCGGAGCTTTCAACGTTGCGCAGGATACCGACGGAAAAATTATTGTTCCGTGCAAAATAAAGGCGGTTCCAACGATTGCTGTTTTTATTAAAGATGAGCCTGTTGAACTGCTCGAAGGAGTTTCTGGATATTTGAAAATTCAGGAAGCTTTTGAAAAAGCGGAAGCAAAAATCAACAAAAAAAACGGTAATAAACAATAATTGGAGGTTGTTATGAAAAAATTTTTGGTAACGCTGCTGGTTTCGGCTCTCTTTTTTGCCGTAAGCTGCGGAGGTTCAAGTTCAGAGAAAAAAGAGGTTATCGAAGAGAAAACCCAGACGGTTTCAGCCGAGAACGGCGGAGAAATCGAAGTTGACGGCGGTGCTGCGAAAATCAAAATTCCGGCAGGCGCACTCGACAAAGATACCGAAATTTCGGTAAAACTTTACAAAACCAATGGTTTCAACAACAAAAACGCACTTGCTTCGAATGTTGTCGAATTCGGTCCTTCAGGCACAAAATTCAAAAAACCCGTTGTAATCACAATCAATGCGGAAAAAGCTGTAAACGGCAAAACAGTTGCGGCTGCTGTTATGAAAAGCGACGGAACATGGAGCTACAGCGAAAAAGGAGCTTATGCGCTCTTCGGCGGATACGACGAAGCTGGCGATCCTATCATGACGACTGCAGCGGGAGATCCTATCATGATCAGCAACGGCAATCTGACAACTGCTGCGGGAGATCCCATCATGAATGCTGCTGCCGGTGATCCCATCATGCTTGCTTCGGCAGGTGATCCGATTATGACCAATGCTGCTGGTGACCCGATCATGAACGCAGCTGCCGGTGATCCCATCATGATGACCACAGGTCACTTCTCGAACTACACTTTTGTTGTTGTTGACGAAGTTAAGGAAGATTCTAAAGACAACGGAAAGCAGCATTCCGGTGATGTTACCTGCAAAACCATAAAAGAATGGGATACTCTCTACGGTGACAAAGAAGATGCCGACTACGATGACAAGGAAGACAGTTCGATCTACTGCCAGAAAACAGGCGAGATGCTCGTTTACTGCCTTTACGGTGATTTCAACGGCTCATATTCCGACATTTACTCGATAAAAGTCGGAAGCAAGGAATTCAAATGCGAATCTGAAAACAACGAAGACTGTGTTTTCGGAATGGAACAGTACTGCGGACACATTGACGGCGAATACGAGGACGGTTACTACTGCGAAGAGCAGGGTAAATGCGAGAAAACCGGCGAAATATCTAAAGCCTGTGCTTCGACAAAAGGTGACGACAACTTCTACTATCAGGTAGGAGACAGGAAATTCGAGTGCAACGAAGAAAATATGCAGTCTTGTTACGAGGAATATTACAAATATTGCGGCGACATAGTTGACGACTCGGAGCCTGAAGAGGAAGACGGTCTTGTCTGCAAAACCGAAACCGAATGGGCTGAAGAATTTGATGAAAGCGGCAACCACAAAACATGGATATGTGAAGCGACTGGTGCCGAAGTCATAATCTGCATTCCCGACACCTACAGCATGGAAGACGGCGGTTTCCCTCCTTTTGATTCGATCAAAGCCGGCTCGGAAACATTTTACTGCAATCCGTCGAGCGCCGACACAGATGGCGATATAGGCGATTACGCAACAAGCATGGACTGCTATAAAGAGGCAGAAGACTACTGCGGTGGCAGTTCCGGAGAGGAAGACGACTACGGTGACGACCAGCCTGAAGAGTGCTCGTTCTACACACACTGCGAAGGCGGAAACTTCAACATTTATCTCTGCACTCCGGAAGATGGTGACGCATACCTTTTCTATAGCGGATATTCGCAGGAATGTGCTGAGCCGGAAGAAGGAATGGACAGATGTGAACAGGAACTTAATGATTTTGCAGAATCTTGCAGGTATTAATAATTTTTTTGGAGGAATGTTATGAAAGCTTACATCGCTGAATTTATCGGCACTTGTGCACTTGTAACTTTGGGCTGCGGCACGGCAATGCTTGTCGGCTGCGACGCTGCTTCTGGATGCGGTTATCTTCTTACCGCGTTTGCTTTCGGTCTCACGATTGTCGGAATGGCTTACTGCGTAGGCAATATCTCCGGTTGTCACATCAATCCGGCTGTATCGCTCGGCGTTCTTATGACCGGCGGAATGACAGTTAAAGACTTCATCGGTTATGTTGTTGCACAGTGCCTCGGCGCGCTTGCAGGCTCGGGACTTCTCGCGCTTATCTTCAGCCTCGGCGGAATCGCTGACAAAACCGGCGGATTCGGCACGAACGGCCTTGCAGGCGTAAACGGAAGCTTTGCGGCAGGTCTCATTGTTGAAATCGTGCTTACGTTCTTCTTTGTTTTCACGATTCTCGGTGTAACCTCGAAGAAAGGCAATCACGGCTCGTTTGCAGGCGTAGTCATCGGTTTCACGCTTGTTCTTGTTCACATTCTCGGCATCGGTCTTACCGGAACATCGGTCAACCCCGCTAGAAGCTTCGGTCCGGCAGTTGTTGCTGCAATCGCCGGCAACACCGCTCCTATCGCGGCACTCTGGGTTTTCATAGTTGCTCCGCTCATTGGTGCAGCACTTGCAGCCGTAATCTGGAACTTCCTTTCGAAAGAAAATTAAATTCTTATAACAGAATCACTTTTAAATTTTTCTTGTTCGGCTTGACATAGAATTTTAGTATGATATTTTCCAGCGCCGTTGACTGTGTCCGGCCGCCGTTGACCTTGTCCGGCCGTTTTAATAACTTAACATTTGGAGGATCAAATGACCAGAAAGAAAGTTCTCATCATGGGTGCTGCCGGTAGAGATTTCCACAACTTCAACACCTATTTCAGACACAATCCCGAGTACGAAGTAGTTGCTTTCACCGCTACTCAGATTCCTGACATCGACGGAAGAAAGTATCCGAAGGAACTCGCAGGCGAAGACCTTTACCCGAACGGTATTCCTATTTATGACGAAACCGAACTTCCGAGACTTGTAAAAGAACTCGGCGTTGAAATCTGCGTATTCGCTTACAGCGATATTTACTATCCGATAGTTATGAGCAAAGGCGCTCTCGTCAATTCTCTCGGCGCTGACTTCGTTCTTATGGGCTATGACAAGACGAAAATCAAATCCTGCAAACCGATCATTTCGATCTGCGCAGTAAGAACCGGTTGCGGCAAAAGCCAGACCACAAGATTCATCTATGATATTTTCAAGAAAATGGGCAAAAAGGTCGTTGCTGTACGTCACCCGATGCCTTACGATCCTGACCTCAACAAACAGGCTGTTCAGCGCTTCGCTAAAATCGAAGACCTCAAAGCTAACAACTGCACCATCGAAGAAATGGAAGAGTACGAGCCGCACATTGCTGCAGGCAACGTAATTTATGCAGGCGTTGACTACGAAGCTATCCTTCGTCAGGCTGAAAAAGATATCGACGGCGAACCTGATGTCATCCTCTGGGACGGCGGAAACAACGATTTCCCGTTCTATGAATCAGACCTCAAGATCGTTGTCGTAGATCCTCTCCGTCCGGGCCATGAATGCCTTTACTATCCGGGCGAAGTCAATGTCCTTATGGCTGACGTTATCGTCATCAACAAGATGGACAGCGCGAAACCGGAAGACATCGAAACAGTTAAAGCAAACTGCAAGAGACTTGCTCCGAACGCAGTTATTATCGAAGCTGACTCCGAACTTACTGTTGACGGCGACATCAAAGGAAAGAGAGTCCTCGTTGTTGAAGACGGCCCGACACTCACCCACGGCGGCATGAAGATCGGCGCTGCAAGCGTAGCAGCTAAGAGATTCGGCGTTAAAGAGATGGTTGACCCGAGACCGGCAGCTGTCGGCAAAATCGCTTTCACCTACAAAAAATATCCGAACATCGGCGAAGGCATCCTTCCGGCTATGGGATACGGCGAAGAGCAGACCAGAGACCTTGAGAAGACGATCAACGCAATAGATGCAGACATCGTTCTCAGCGGTACCCCGATCGACCTCGGCAGAGTTGTAAAAGTCAACAAACCGATCGTAAGAGTCGGCTATGAACTTGCTCCGAGAGGAAACGGCGCAGAACTGCTTAAAGAAGCTGTTGAAAAACTTTTCAAATGCAAAGGCTGCTGCAAATAGTTTTTTGTAACTGATTTTTTCAAAGAGGGGGCGGTTGTCCCCTCTTTCTTTTTTGATGGAGTTTTTATGAAAATAGTGATCGCGCTCGGCGGCAATGCCCTGATAAAACCGGGAGACAAAGGAACTGTCGAAGATCAGGAAAGAAATATCCGCGCTTCAATGGACGGCATCGTCCAGCTTATAAAGGAAGGACATCAGGTTGTAATCACTCACGGAAACGGTCCGCAGGCGGGAGCAAGGCTCATCCGCAACGAAATGGCCGAGACCGAAGTTTATCCCGATCCGCTCGTCGTATGTGTCGCAGACACGCAGGGCAGCATGGGATACATGATAGAGCAGGGGCTTATGAACTGTCTAAGCAAAGCTGGTGAAAAGAAAATCAAAGTCGCGACTCTTGTGACCCAGATCGAAGTAAACCCGCTTGATCCGGCATTCAAAAAGCCGACAAAGCCGGTAGGCCCTTTCTACAACCAGCAGAAAGCTCTGATGAAGATGAAAAACGGCTGGAAAATGGTGGAAGACAGTGGCAGAGGTTACCGCAGAGTCGTTCCTTCGCCCATGCCTCTCAGAGTTTTGAATCCTGAAGCACTCAATACGCTGCTTGATGCAGGTTTTACTGTCATTACAGGCGGCGGAGGCGGAATTCCGGTCTATAAAAGCAAGGACAAATTGGGTTATCAGGGGATCGACGCCGTTATCGACAAAGATCTGGCCAGCGTAATGATCGCAAAAACCATAGATGCAGATATGGTTGTAATTCTCACCGGTGTCGAGAAAGTTGCGGTAAACTTCAAATCGGACAAACCGACATGGCTTGACCAGATGACTTCAGCCGAAGCCGAAAAATATCTCGCTCAAGGCGAATTTCCGGCGGGAAGTATGGGACCGAAGATAAAATCGGCGATAGATTTCGTCAAAAACGACCCGAAAAAAGTCGTCATCATTACTTCCGAAAACAAACTTGCCGATGCAATGGAAGGCAAGACCGGTACAAGAATTGTTCACTGATTCAGGTGAAAACTGCATAATAAATTCTTATTGGAGAGGCACAAAAATCTCCATTAAAAACTCATGGATTTTCACAAAAAAACGACTATAATAAATAGCTTTGATTTGTTGATTTGTGCTTTTTAGCAGGAGGTCGGCATGAAACGTTTGTTTTTTGCTTTAGTATTCTGTGTGCTTTGTGTGTGTTCACTTGGCGCCATTCCTATCAGTAATATCCCTACATTTGAATATGAAGGCGCTTATGATTACTTCATTCTGTCGAAGTCGCTTCTTGCTAATACCGGCGCTTATTCGACTTACGAGCCGCAGGGCGACACTTCGATAGGTGTCGAAGGTGCGAGCGATTTCCTGCTTGAAACTGACATTCCGAAAGATGCTGTCGTTGAGCAGGCTTTTCTTGTCTGGTTTGCTTCGGTAAACGATGCCGACAAAATGATGTTTACAGACAACGAGGTAACGCTGATGACTCCCGATGGCGAAGATCACACCGTTACCGCATCGCTTCAGGGAAACTCTGCTTCGCCGCAGGGTTTTGAGTTCGAATCATACTATTCATCAGGCTATTACTACTATGTTTACAGAGTTGATGTTACCGATATTCTTGCTGATTATCAGTATAACAGCGGGGACGGTAATATAAGGTCGCTTGTCGGCGAATACAAAGTGAGCGGCGTGGACGACATTTATGACTGCGCGCAGAGCGGAGAAAAACACAACTACTGCCAGATGGCGAGCATGATCGGCGGCTGGCAGCTTATTCTTGTTTACGGTTCTTCGCAGATAGCAAGAAAAAGACTCTATCTTTACAACGGTCTGACATGGAGTTCCAATACAACTCTGAAACCGACGACAATAACTATCGGCAACTTCGAGCTTCCGGACAAGGCAGCTGTAAAAGTTTCCTTTGTTACGGCAGACGGCGATGATGTAAAGTCGGCTTCGGAATCTTTGGAAGTTCAGGGCGGACTCGCACCGTCAGCGCTTGTTCTCGGCGATGCCGACGGTTCGTGCAATCCGCTGAACCAGCCGTTCAACAGCAAGTTCAGGACTGTAAACCACAAAGGCGAGGTTTCGGATTGCCGGGAAGAACTTTCGTTCGATGTTGACACGTTTTTTCTGCAATACGACGAAAATGTTCCTGACAGCATAATAAATCCGCATGTCCAGTATGGAACAAATTCAATGAATTTCTACATCAAGACAGGTGCCGACATTGTTCTTACAAACTATGTGATTCTTTCGGTCGATACGCGCCTTCCTGCGTTCGATATCCCGGAGAAAAACGAGAAATTCCTTCTCACTACGACCGGTGAAAAAGACAAAGTCTGCAAGGATACCGCTTTCGGATACCAGATTGTTGTTGAAAACCACGGGCAGGAACCTGCCGAACTGGTAATGGTCAGCGATGTCCTGAGAGATATGCAGAGTTACATCCCCGGAACTTTTCAGATTGACTACACAGGCACGGGAAAATGTTTCGAGGATTATCCGGATAACGGCGGATTTCCGCTCCAATCAGGCATTATGGCCGCTGATACGATGGAAATCTGTCAGAGCGAATCAAACTGCGAGAGAATTCTCATGCGATTTCTTGTAAAAATGCCTGAAAATTCCCCGAAAAATGCTTCGTTCTCTAATACTGCGCTCATCTGGGATTCAAAAACAGGAGAAGAATCGGCTTACAAAACGAATCAGGGGCTTCCTGTCAGAGCAACTTTGGCTTCTCAGTGCGAACCTCTTGACGATGCGGCTGTCAAGGCAAAACTTTACACGAAGGAGAGTATGACCTGTGACGGCAGCAAGGAAGTTCCGGATGATGCCGACACTTCTTCCGACAAAAGCGATACCGACAGCGATACAGCGCCGTCAAGCGATGAAAATACTCCGGAAGATACCGGAAATGATGAAGACAAATCCGACCAGTCCGGAAATTCTGACAATGAAGAGGACGATTCCGGCTGTGCTTTGATACTTGTTTAGCTGATGAACTTTTAAGGAGTGGATAGATGAAAAAAATTGCATTGTTTTTTATGTTTTTACTTCCGTTTTTTGTTTCTGCCGAAAGCCTTTTTTATTATTCGAACGGTAAAAAAATCCCTCTTGCCGAAACTTCGGGCTACACATTTATTGACGGCAGAGTTACTAAAAATGCGAATGCATTGCCGAAAAATCTCAAGTTCACGCTCAGGCACGAAAACATTTTTCTGTTTGAAAAACTGACTGACGCAAACATCAAGGAATTGAGCAAATACGGCCATATTCTTCCTGCCTACAAGAGAAACGGCGGTGAGAAAGTCTATGCCAGCGGTATGATGTTCGTGAAAATTCAGAATGTTTCCGATATCGAAAAATGGTGCGAATCCAAGGGTTTGAGTTTTGTGAAAAAGTTCAAATACGCTCCTGACTGGTATCTTGTCAAAACAACTGAAAATCCGATCAAAAAATCGGTAGAACTTGTCGAAAAAAAGATTGCTGCACAGGCTGAGCCGAGCTTTTTCATGAATTTTGAAAAAAGGACATACATCCCGAACGATACGCTTTTTGCAAACCAGTGGCATCTTTACAACGACGGCACAAACACTGCCGTCACCGGTTCCGACAGCACGCATGTTGCCGAAGCATGGGATGTTATGCTCAAAATCAAAGGCGAGCTTGGCGGTTCTACTGTAAAACTTGCGATAATCGACGACGGTTTCGACCTTACGCATGAAGATTTCCAGGGTCGTTTCCTTGCCGGTCACGACTTTGCCGACGGAGACGATATGCCGAATCCGGGAGCGCAGGATATGCACGGAACTTCCGTTGCCGGAGTTGCAGGCGGTGCGACTGACAATGGTATCGGTATTGCCGGTGCGTGCCCCAACTGCCAGCTTATTCCGATAAGAATGAAAATGTCGGGAATAACTTCGCTTGATGCTTCGGCCATCGAGGCTTTTGAATGGGCTGCAAACGCTGGTGCGCACATAATTTCAAACAGCTGGGGACCTGCCGATAACAGCGGACAGACGGTCGATATGAACCAGACTTTGAAGGATCTTGTTGCGAATATCGCGACAACGGGCAGAGACGGGCTTGGAACGATTATTCTTTTTGCTGCAGGAAACGGCGGTGAAAGCATTGAAACCGATGGTTATGCAAGCAATCCGAACGTTTTTGCGATAGGTGCTACAAAAGCTGACGGTCTGCGCGCATCATACTCCGACTTCGGCAATTCGCTCGACTTCGTGGCTTCAAGCTGCGACATCGATTCTTCGGGCGGTGACGGCTGGGCCGGCGGCAGTTACATCGACGGAATCTGGACGACTGACAACATGGGAAGTTCTGGCTACAACGCAGGAAACGAGGCTGACGGTGATGCGCTTGGCAACTATACTAACAGCTTCGGCGGAACATCTTCTGCATGCCCGCTTGCAGCCGGAATTACCGGACTTGTCCTTACGGCAAATCCGAGCCTTACGAAAGATCAGATTTATGAAATTTACAAAGAAACGTCCGATAAAAACGGGGCGGAATCTTATGACGGAAACGGTTTCAACCAGAATTACGGCTACGGCAGGCTCAACGCGTGCAAAGCTGTAAAAAGAGCTTTCGAGCTTGCAGAAACAGATGTCTCGGATATTGAATGCGGCGGTGCTATCAATCAGTCTGACCCGATAACTCCCGATCCAGGCGACACCGGAGACACGGGATCTCACGATCCGGCTGATACCGGCGACACTTCGGCAAATCCCCTCTGCGGAAACGGCACGATTGATGCCAACGAAGTATGCGACGGTAACTCTCTGCCGTGCGACCAGCTTGCCGGTGCTCCCAAAAACGGAACGGCAGTATGCGGCACAGACTGCATGAGCTGGGACAAATCGGGATGTTACAACGACGGCGATGAACCATTGGCAGACGTTCCTGAAGATAATACGCCTGTTGTTGTTAAAGACGAAGGTTCAGGCTGTGCTCTTACCTTGATTTAATCTATGTTTCGCAAACTTTCAGCATTTTTCAGACTTTACCGCGCAGACGTTTTTCTTCTCTCTTTTTTAGCTTTTTTTGCGGGAAGACTTCTCGGAAAAGATGATTTTTCATGGCTTTTTTTAATTCAGGCACTTTTTGTTTCGCTTTTTCCCTATAATTTTGTCTACACGCTCAATTCTATAACCGATGTCGTTGAGGATTCGGCAAACAAGCCGTGGAGACCGCTTCCTAGCGGAGCAGTATCTCGGCATGATGCGGTTAAATGGCTGGTTTTTCTTGCTATAGGCTCGATAGCCGGTTCGGTTGTTCTTTTCCAAGGTTTGGAAAAACTTCTTATTTTTTTAGTCCTCCTTTTCGGAGTCGCTTATTCGCTGCCGCCTTTGATGCTGAAAAAACGGGGGCTTGCAGCGTGTTTTGTGACTGGAATAGGAATCTCATATCCCATGATTATAGCAGGCGGAACTGATTTTCTTCCATGTTCTCTGAGTCTTTTGCTCCACGTTTTGGGCGTTACGGCATTAAAGGATCTTTCAGATAGAGAAGGCGATATTCTGGCAGGAAGAAAAAACAGTCGAAACATTAAAAAGACCTGCATAATATCAACGGTTTTTATGTTGCTTTCAGTAGCAGGGTTTTTGATTAGTCCTCAGAAAATAGCGGTTATGCTCCCTGTTTCATCGCTACTTTTGCTTTTTTTCAGTTTTTTCTTTGTGAAAAAGGATTTTGAGGAAAAAATTTACGGAAGAATAATTCTGATCACAGGAATCACGGCGGTTGCGGCTGTGACAGTGCTGAAAATCGCTTTCTGACTGCTGTGATAGATGTCACAATATGAGTTGCCCAGAATTTATTTTTGAGTATAATATTGCGGTTTTTGAAGGAGGTATTGCTATGAAATATAGATTTTTTGTCATTTTTGTCATGTTACTTTTTGTTTTTGGCTGTGGATCAGGAGGAAACGAAAATCCTTACGATGAATATGACGGCAACGGCAAAGGAAATGCTGAACAATCGGATGACGAACTGCCTGACAACATAAATTTGTCCGAAGATGAGAACGAAAACGGCCAGGTTGACTCGGAATGGGCTGCTGCCGATGATGACGGTGACGGACTGACAAACGGCATTGAAGGTAAAGAGGATGCCGACGGTGACGGAAAACCGAATTATCTTGACGATGACAGCGACGACGACGGTATTCCTGATTCTGTCGAAGCACCGCGCGGTGTTCCGGTTGATGATGACGGTGACGGAAAACCGAATTATCTTGATGATGACAGTGACGGCGACGGTATTCCAGATGCGGTGGAAGGTACCGGAGACGCCGATAGCGACGGAATTCCGAATTATCGTGACGAAGACAGTGACGGCGATGGAATACTTGATTACTCGGAATGTTTTGATCTTCCCTGTATTGACAGTGACGGCGACGGTGATCCCGATTATCTTGATAGCGACAGCGACAATGACGGAATTCCCGATTTGTACGAAGGAATAGATGATGCCGACGGTGACGGACTTCCGAATTTCATAGACGAAGACAGCGACGGTGACGGTATATCGGATTCAGTAGAGAGCGGTGGTGTGCTTCCTCCGAAAGACAGCGATGGTGACGGAACTTACGACTTCCTCGATTTTGACAGTGACGGCGACGGACTTTCCGATGCGCAGGAAATGGAAATCGGCACAGATCCGAAACTTTCCGACAGTGACGGTGACGGTTTTGACGACAACAGTGAATTCATTCTTGGCAGCGATCCGAACGATCCTGAAAGCGTAATACCGGAAGATGCTTTCTATGTTATGCTTCCGTACAACGGCGAACCTGTCGTTCAGCACCTTAATTTCAGCACTGATATTCAGAAAGTTGATGTTTTGATTCTTGTTGACCTTTCAGGTTCAATGATGGAAGAACACGCCAATCTGAAAGAAGGAATAAAATCAACGATTATTGACGGAGTGCGCAACGAAATTCCCGACTCTGCGTTCGGTCTTGTAAAATTCGGAACTTTGGAAAGCCAGACATATTCTCTTGCCCAGCCCATAACGATGGATTCTGATGCCGTTAAAAATGCGGTTGACGGAATTTCCGACTGCGGAGGCTCGGAAGAATATCACAATCTGGCTCTCTGGGCGGCAGCAAGCGGCGAATACAAATACGAAGACATAAAAATGCCGGGTGACATATTTAAATGCAGTTCACTTATAGCCGGAAACGAAAGTGTCACGATAAATCCTCCCGATTGTTCCGCTTATCAGGGAAATATCGGCGGTGCATGTTTCAGACCGGAATCGCTTCCGATATTCATTATGGCGAGTGATGAGGATTTTGCCGACGGCGACTGGTGCGGCTGGGACAGCGGTTCAAGAACGACCAGAGACATGGCTATCGCAAAGATGAATGCGATAAATGCAAAGTTCATCGGTCTTGATTCAGGTAATTCAACAAGTGATTTTAACTATATTTCGGACGGAACTGGTTCCAACGACGGGGCCGGAAACCGTTTCAACTTCACTGTAAATGCTGACGGAACGGGATTCTCGCAGGCGATAGTTGATGCTGTTGTTTCACTTACAAACAATATTCAGATAGATATCACCACGAAAGTAAAGCATGTTCCCAACGAATACGGCCTTGAAGATACGACGAAATTTATAAAGTCGATAAGTCCGGATAGCTTCCCTGATGTAAAACCAGGTCAGCAGGTTACTTTTGACGTAACGTTTGAAAATACTTTCTACCCGAATGATTCTTATGAATCGAAAGTATTTACCGCAACAATAAGTGTTCTCGGCGACGGAGCATTCCTCGATATGAGAGATGTTGTCATCGTTGTTCCGGGGCGCGATTATAACGGCCAGCAGTAGTTATTCACTGATTTTTTCTTTTGACAGCAAAGAAACATCTGTCCAGTTTTTGTTTACCGCTATACTTTCCCGTGGTAGTACGGATTGAAAATAAAAACTTTCCTTCCATCATCGTCATATTTTATGACCGGTCCAACTTCATCCATCATTTCAAAGAAATTAATCATATCATCCAATGTTTCAATAATTTTTCACGAACACAACAAACGACAAGCTATCATAAAAAACAAGTTGAAAAGAAATACCCATAGCATTACTTTTCTTTTTTGAGTAAGTTCATCAATAAAAAAACTTACTGTCAGAAAAAATTCAAAAATCAAAAACAGTATCAATGTAATTAACGTAATCGATGTTGCATACCACCATATGGAATTAAATAGCAAAACTCCAAAAACAAGAATGTCAATTTCACTAAGTAACACATATATCCAGAAAAGATTCTGTCTCATTTTTGCTCCCTATCTACCGTTAAACCAAAGACAAAAAGCTGCAATCAACAAACAGAAGTGCAGCAAAAAGAAAAGAAGCATTTTAATTCTTATCTGCTTTATTTCAGGTCTGAAAAAACTGAGTACAACAAATATTGGTGTGGTAAGAAAAAAGACAGGAAGTCCAATATTTTTGCCCAACGATATCATAAATTGTTGTATTGCTGTCTTGTAAAAGTCAATACTAAATGAAAACCAAAAATCCATCAAAATAATCATATAGCTGATTTCTGTCAGAAAAATATATATGAAAAATAGAGGTCGACTTTTGATTTTCTCAATTATCTTAGCCATGGATCCACCTCCGACTGGATAAATCCTTTCACAAGCGAACACAAAATTTTACAAAAGCAGTGTTTCAAATCAAGCATTTCAATCTATTGAAACATGTCTTAAAATATTATCACATTTAAAATTAATTTATATTGACAATACATTTGTAATAGATATTTTCAGAATGAAATTTTGTTAAGAGGTTTTAAACATGGAAAATGAAATAGTGATTCACAACGAGCAGGATTTGAAGTCAAAAATTTACACGATACGCGGTCTTCGCGTGATGCTCGACTTCGATCTGGCTGAAATTTACGGTTACTCAACCAAGCGTTTCAATGAACAAGTAAAGAATAATATTGAGAAATTTGACAATGATTTCATGTTTCAGCTTAATGAATTCGAATATTCATTTTTGAGGTCGAAATTTTCGACCTCAAAAACTGAGACAAGAGGCGGCCGACAATATTTTCCTTACGCTTTCACAGAACAGGGAATTTACATGCTGATGACCGTTCTTCGCGGCGATATGGCCGTTCAACAAAGCAAAATGCTGATCCGGCTTTTCAAAGGAATGAAAGATTTTATTATCGAGCGTGAACATCTTATCGGATATGATGAAGTCGCCAAACTCGCGATTCAGACT
>Ga0310696_10001174_pt1 | contig 38469 bp, 26 predicted proteins | sample AusTroGonzalo_MG_4_FD_203885 | JGI IMG/M metagenome (GOLD analysis project Ga0310696, IMG submission 203885) | Bovine rumen microbial communities from tropical cattle in Woodstock, Queensland, Australia - Gonzalo_02 (v2) (version 2) | ecosystem: Host-associated > Mammals > Digestive system >... | reverse complement strand
CGGCGAGCGTGTTCGTCGTTCCCTTGAGATGGGCGCTTCCCGTCAGAATCGTGATCTTCATTCTTTCATTTCCTTGCGTTTCCCGTTTCCGGGGTGAAGTGATTTGAAAATAGAGGTAATTTCAAAATAAAAAATTAAAATTACTTGAAAAAAGTCAGCTGAAAGTTCATTTTACGCCAGACCAAAGGAGTAACATGAACAATCAACTGAGTCATTACATTAGCATCGAACCGGACTTTTTTCAAGAGTTGGAAGGAGAATTTGGAGTAAAAATTACAGGAAAACTGGCAAATTTCCTTAGGACTGTTGAAATAGTCCGTCCAGACCGCTTCATGACATTGGAGATGAAATGGTGTGGTGTCGGACGGAAGAAATTGGATCGTGAGAAGTTTTTCAGGGCGTTTCTGCTGAAAGCGGAATTCAACCTGCCCACGACCAAGGTGCTCATTGAAAGTCTGAGAACAAATACGAGTTGGCGTCTGCTGTGCGGCTGGGAATATTCGTCGAGGATCCCGTCGGAAGCGACTTTTTCCCGTGCCTTTGCCGAATTTGCAAAGGTCGAACTGCCCAGCGCGGTTCATGAGGAAATCGTGGTGGAAAACTGTCATGATGAATTGATCGGACATGCATCCAAAGATTCAACGGCAATAGAAGTCAGGGAAAAGCCTTGCCGCCGGAAAAAGCGAACCTGCAAAACGAAAAAGAAGCGGGGACGCAAGAGCAAAGCCGAAAAAGCCGCATTGCAGGCGAAAAAGGAAGAAGAGATCCGGACCCGTCGTCTGGCTTTGCAGCCATTCCGGACTTTGCCTGAAAATCTGGCTGATTTGCCGGAGGGATGCGACAAATGCGGTAAGAAGAACAGCAAAGGCGACACGGAATGGTGGATCGGATACAAATTACACTTGGATGTTTCCGACAGCGGCATTCCGCTGTCTGCTATTCTGTCCTCGGCATCGGTGCATGACAGCCAGGTTGCCATTCCCTTAATGCAAATGACTGCCGAACGGGTAAAAGTTCTGTATGACCTGGCAGACGCGGCATACGATGCTCCGGAAATCAAAATGGTTTCAGAGATGCTCGGTCATGTCCCGATCATTGATCCCAACAAACGGCGCGGGGAGGAAAAGGAACTGGAACCCGCTTCGCAGGTTCGCTATCATGTCCGCACCGGAGTGGAACGCGCCAACTCGGAAATGAAAGACAACTACGGCGCAAATCACGTCCGCGTTAAAGGCCATTTGAAGGTCTTATGCCATCTGATGTTCGGCGTTCTTGTCTTGACTGTCAAGCAGATATTCAATTATTTCGTTTGAGTTTAACAATAGCTGTTTATAAAACAAAGCCAATTGCGATTGGTAAGGAGGTTTATGCCATGAAACATGATTTTTCGTGACTTTTTCAAGAAAAAATCACAGTCGATGTGTCAAAATTGGTTTGACGCTGAAAAAACAACTTTTTAACAAGAAGAGCCAAAACGTTTTGAAATTGGCTCTATGATATGATAATCCGGCACGGGAAATCAAGTTAAAATTGATACCCAAAGACCTCGCGCCAATCATGCTACGGATTGCACTGGAGATTCTGCGATGCGCGATTAGGGTCACAGCGCGGCAAAAACGCCTTCGAGCTTGTCATATGTCAGCGGTTTGAGAAGCGTCCCTGTAAAAAGAGCCGTTCTTTCATCATTCTGGAATTCCGCATCAGCCGTCAAAGCGAAGACGGGGAGACTTGCGAAGCGGGGATCGGAACGAAGTTTTTCCACAAACTCCATACCGTTCATGTTCGGCATCCAGAAATCGGAAAAGACGAAATCGTAAGGATGCAACTCCTGTATCGCCAAATCAAGTTTCATCAGGGCTTCCTTGCCATCGCAGGCCTGATCGATTGCCGTGACGCCAATTTTCTTCAACAGGGCAGTCAGGACAGATCGATTGACCGCGGAATCGTCAACAATGAGTATGTGCTTCGGAAGTTTTTTGGGCTCGATGGTCGACTTTGGCACAACAGCCAGTTCGTTCTTGTTCTCATCGACGGCAACGCCGGGAATGCGCGCCTTGAACGTCGAGCCTTTCCCCACTTCGCTTTCAACCGACAGTTCGCCGCCCATCGTTTCCACCAAACGTTGGCAAATGGAAAGTCCAAGTCCCGACCCCACAATTCTGGCGGCAGCATGGCTTGGGTCGTGAATCTGGAAAAACGGATCAAAAATATGCTCCAACATGTCGGCAGGCATACCGCAACCGGTATCGGAGACAGAGACCTCAAGATTAGTTTCCGAATAAGATGCGGCAACCGTGACGGAACCTTGATCCGTGAACTTGATGGCATTCCCGATCAAGTTGAAAAGGATCTGGCGGAAGCGGTGAGCATCCAGCAGAATCGTCGGCACATCAGCTGTCCGATTAATCAGTTTAATGCCCTTTTGTGCCGCGGTCATGCGGAAGGTGGCGAACACATCGTCAGTCAATTTGGCCAAGCGCATCGGCTCGGTGTGGAGAGCCATCTGCCCAGAGTCCATCTTCGCCAGGTCGAGGACGTCGTTTACAAGCTCCAAAAGCGTCGTGCCGCTTTCCTCGATGGATTCAAGCGCCTCGTCCATTTCTTTCGGGTCTTTGATTCCTTTTCGGATAAGCTGGGAATATCCGATGATCGCGTTGAGCGGCGTGCGGATGTCATGGCTCACGATGCTGAAGAACATACTGCGAGCCTTCTCGGCCGCTTGGGCTCTTTCAAGCGCTTCTTCAAGTTCAGCCGCATGCACCGCAGCCAGTTCGTCTTGGATGACAAAAACATGAAAGAAGCAGCAACCGATGAGGCAACCGAGAGCCGTGACCGGCGTGAGCGGCCAGACGATTTGAAGGAGAAGGGCCACTGCAATCGTGATGCAGAAAAGCAGTACCATCATGTTCCGTCTGCGCACCGCATCTTTGCTGCAGAGGGCCTTCACGAGCACTATAATCGCTATCAGGGAAATATAAGCTATTAGGAAATCAAAGGCAAAAGCGCGCTGGTCTCCCAGAAGATACTTGCCGTGCTTATCGAAATAGAAAAAGCAGTTGTTGAAGAAATTGGCCGTCAGCATCACTACATTGAAAGCCAGAAGCGCATATCCGACCGAGGTGAGAATTGCCGCCGTCCATTTGTCGAGTTTAAGATAGGCAATGATGAACCGACACCACAAGAAGATAAACACCGGCATGGAGAGGAAAAAGAATATGGTGTCGACATACAGGAAGCGCAACCAGCCGAGTCCGGCAAAGATGCCCCATGCTCCGTCGGCGATGTAATAGAAGAGGACTCCAAACAGAAATCCGCGATAACGTCTCCCTCGGTCGGTGACGATACCACGATTGAAGAGCAGGTCGTAGTTGGTTATCAGGTGAATGACAATCGCGACGAGCGAGAATACAGAATACAAGTAGCCCTGCATGTAATCACCTGTCTTTTTTGAAAAATTTTAATTTTACTATACACCGTAAGTGGGTGTTTTTCAATGCAAAACCAATTTTTGACACCAAAAGACACCGCGCCAATCACATTGTTGGGGCTGCGCCGAACTTTTAGCGCGAAGTCTTACGGCGTTTTGAGGTCGGCGCTTTTTTCCCCAGTGTCCGCGCTGATTTTTTGTTGCAACCCAGCGGCTGGTGATTTAGCGCGACTCTCCCTTGCCAAGTTCAGCATAATGGTAAGTCCGGGACTGACCTCGAACGGAGAAAATCAGCCCCGGACGCCGTGGCATAACTCCTTGGCTCTCCGCCGGTTGTTCTCTGTACCAAACAGGGGGAGTCCTTTATTCTTTGCACAAGTCAGTGGTACAAGGCGTTCTGCGTAGGGTTTGAAAAATTCGTAGGTAAGGACTTTTCGCCTAAAATACAAAAAAATGGTCGGGATAGAGAGATTCGAACTCTCGACCTTTTGACCCCCAGTCAAACGCGCTAAACCAGGCTGCGCTATATCCCGACTTCTTCTTTAATATAGCACCGGAGCCGTTTTTATTCAAGCCCGCCGGTGCCTTTAACGCGTCGGCGGTCCGATCCGGACTCCGGTCTTGAGCAGCATGTCGAGGTCGAGCTTTTCGATGTAGTACCACGGCACCGAGAACATCCCGGCGAAGACGTAGACGACGCGCTTGCCGCCTTCCTTGCGGATGATGTATCCCACCCGCCGCTTTCTGATCTGTTCGAAGAGCTTCTGATCCGGGTAGGGCATCAGCTTCAGGTCGCCGTTTTCCACCGCGTAATACTCCTTGGTGTCGCGCATGAAGTTCTTGCCCAAGTCGAGAACGATGTTGCCTTTCAGGTCGACGATGGTCTTTTCCAGCAGCGCCTTGCCCTGATTGCCCTCTTCTTTCAGCTCCTCGAGCATCTTGGGCAGCGACACGTCGGCGGCGGCGACGCCGTGGCGTCTGCCTTTGGTGTCGATCATCGGCAGCGTGCAGGAGAGCACGAGTTTGCCGTTGACGGAGAGGTAGGGGGTATGCCATTTCAGCATGCTCGACTTGTCTTTTTCGGTGCGGCGGATGTACCACCAGCGCTTGCGGTGGTCGTAGGTGCCGCCGTGGTCGATGCCGAGCTCGCCGGGATAGGTCACGAACACCCCGTCGTTGAAGCCGAAGTAGAGGCTAACCAGCGGCACGCCCTGCTTGAGCGCCCGCTTGCGGAGCGTCTGCAGATTTTCCTCCGAGAGCACGGAGTCGTTGCTGCTTTCGACGATGGTGCGCAGCAGCATCGGGGTGAGCAGCGTCAGCCGCCGCATGCGGTCCTCGACCTTTTCCGGGCGGCATCCGGGGGCGATGTGGTAGGCGACGTTGCCCAGATCCACGGGGAAGCCGAATCCCCGCGATTCGGTCAGCGTCGCGGGGCGCTTCTTGGGATCGTGGAGGTCGGTCAGCGAGTAGACGGGATGATCGCCGTGTACGGTAAGGTCGGCGTTGAGCAAGAGCAGCGCTTCGGTGGTGACGGCGTACAACCCGTTTTCCATCTTGGTGATCTGCCGGTCGAGCGAACGGCTGGCGCCCATGGCGTATGCCAGCGCGCGGGCGAGAGTCTGTTCCTGCTTGTAGCGAGCCTTTTCCTCGTGGCGGCGGTGCCGTTCGTGCTGGGCTTTTTCGAAGAGCGAGTACGCGATGCCGACCGCGCTTAGGGTGATGGCGATGAGCACCATGGTGAGCATGAACCGCCGGTGGCGGTAGCTCCAGCGCGCGAGGCGTCCGAAGAAGCTGTCGGGGTTGGCGGAGACCTCCTCGCCGCGGATGAAGCGCCGCAGATCGGTCGAAAACTCCCCCATCGAGGAGTAGCGTTTGCTCTTGTCCCACGCCGCCGCCTTGAGGATGATCTTGCGCAGATCGGTCGGGATCGGGTACTTGTAGCGGTGGGTGACGGGGCGCATCTCGCCGCGGCGGATGCGGTTGACCATGTCGCGGTGGTCGCTGCCGGAGTATCCGTACTGCAGCGTCACGATCTCGTAGAGGATGAGCCCCATCGCGTAGATGTCGGCGCTCTTGTCGCAGTGCTCGCCGCGCACCGCCTCGGGCGAGAGGAAGCGGGGGGTGCCGGTGATGACGGTCGGCGCCTTCCAGGTCTTGGGATCGAAGTCGGGATCGTCGATGCGCTGCGCCAGTCCCCAGTCCATGAGGTAGGCTTCGTGGTACTCGCCGATCATGATGTTCTCGGGCTTGAGGTCGCAGTGCATGATGTTGCGGTTGTGGGCGTACTCGAGGGCGTCGCAGATGGTGAGGAAGACTTCGAGGCGGTAGTTGAGCGAACGGTGTTCCTCCTGCGGCGAGAATCCGTCGCGGTCGTAGTGGCGCACCAGCTCGGCGAGGTACTTCTGGAACGGGCGCCCGTTGACGAGCTTCATCGCCAGATGCAGATTGTTGTCCTTGTCGCGGTGGATGCTGTACACGGGGACGATCGCCGGATGGTCGAGCTGGGCGGTGATCATCGCCTCCGAAACGAACTTCTCGCGGAGCTCGGGGCGGTTGCCGTGCTCCTCGCGGAGCGACTTGACCGCCGCGGTGCGGCGCAGGTTCAGGTCGAAGCCGCGGTAGAGCCGCGCCTGACCGCCCGCGCCGATCTCCTCGCCGCGCTCGAAGGCCGTTTCCAGCTGCGGGAAGCCGTCGACGTCGGTGAGGTCGAGCGACACCTTGCCGTGCTTTTCCGGTTTCGGGGCGGCGTCGACTCCGGCGGCGTCGGGTTTGCGGCGGAACATGCCGGTGATGTGTTCGAAGAATACCCCGACCGAGGATTTTTCCTCCTTTTCGAAGGGCTGATCCGCGTTTTCTTCGGACGGACGGCGCACCACTTTGGTGGTGCCGGCGGGTTCGGTATCTTTCGGGCGTTCCATGCGCACCGTCGGCTCGAAGTCGTCGGGCACGTCCCGCGGCGCGTGCGCGTCGTTTTTCGGCAGTTCCATGCGCACCGTCGGTTCGAAGTCGTCGGGCACGTTCCGGTCGTGTTCGTTCATGATGTCAAAACTTCCGCAGCTGTTGAGTTGTGGATCGATGCACGATGAAAATATAAACGGTTGGGCGGCGCTTTTCAAATCCGGCGGCGATTTTTTGCGCCGCGATTGAATTGTCGGCACTCCGGAAGTATGGTATGGAAAAGCCGGCCGCGGACGGGAGGCGCGCCATGATGATCATCGATGCACATCTTCATTTGTCGGACCACGAGTATATGACGCGCTCCGCACGGGAGGCGGGCCACGAGAACGCTCCGGAGCATCTGGCGCGCGTCTTCGCCGACGAGGGGATAGGCGCGGCGGTGGCGATGGGCGGCGACGGACTGGGGCTTGCCGCCGCCGGGGTGCGCGTCTTCTACTGCGCGTCGGTGCGCGGGGAAAAACTCGACACCGACGCCGCCGCCGAACTCGAACGCGCGGAAAAGTGCCTCGCGGAGCCCGACTGCGCGGGGCTGAAGCTCTACCCCGGTTACGACTACCGCTACCCCGCCGACAAGGATTTTCTGCCCTTCTACGAACTGGCGGGCGGGTACGGCAAGCCGGTCGTTTTTCACACCGGCGACACGGCGGGCGACCGCGGGCTGGTCAAATACGCGCATCCGCTGGGCGTCGACGAGGTGGCGGTGAAATTCCGGAACACGCGGTTCGTGCTCGCGCACTGCGGCAATCCGTGGATCGCCGACGCGGTGGAGATCGCCGCCAAGAACGACAACGCCGCGCTCGACCTCTCGGGGCTGGCGGTGGGGAACTTCGACGCGGACGAGCTCTATTCGCGCTGCGAAGCGTACTGGAAATATCTGCGCATGTGGATCGAATACCTCGCGGACGATTCGAAGATCATGTACGGTTCGGACTGGCCGCTCGTGAACGTCCATGCGTATCTGAAACTGCTGCGCCGGGTGGTGCCGGAGCGCATGCACGAGGCGTTTTTTTCCGGCACCGCCCGCCGGATCTTCCGCCTGCCGGAGCTCGCTCCGCAGGATAAATGAAAAAACGCGCCGGAAGGGGAAATCCCCTCCGGCGCGGCTTGCGCGCTTTTTACGGCTTACTCCTGAACGGAGAAGTCCGCCTTGGTGGCTCCGCAGGCGGGGCAAACCCAGGTATCCGGAATGTCCTCGAAGGCGGTTCCCGGGGCGATGCCGCTGTCGGGATCGCCGGTCGCCGGATCGTAGACGTAACCGCAGACGTCGCAGACATACTTCTTCATTTTTGGTTTCCTTTCCGTTGATTTCGTGTATTTTCGCGCCGCGGCGCGGGGTGAACCTTTTCTAGTTGCCGAGCTTCGCAAGAAGCGCGTCCGCGAGGGCGACGCCCGCCTGCCGAACGGCGTCGAGCTCCTCCGGAGTCGGCATGTACTTCGCCTGAATGGGGGCGACCGGCTGTTCTACGCCCATCGCTTCGAGCTCGGCGGCGATCTGCTTCGCGCCTTCGCCGCTCCAGCCGTACGAGCCGAAGGCGAAGCCGAGCTTGTTCTTGGGGCGCAGGCCCTTGACGTAGCACAGCGCGTCCGCCATGGCGGGGAACATCTGGTTGTTCATCGTGGGCGCGCCGAAGGCGATGATGCCCGAATTGGCGACTTCGGTCATCACGGCGCTGCGGTCGCTGACGCTCAAGTCGGTCACGGCGACCTCGATCCCGCGTTCGCGGATGCCGTCGGCGAGCGCGTCGGCGAGGATGCGCGTGGAGTTCCACATCGTCGCGTAGGCGACGAAGGCGCGTTTGCGGGGCTTCTGGAGCGCGCAGTCGCGGTAAAGTTCGACGATCCAGCCCCAGTCGCCGCGCCACAGCGGCCCGTGGTCGGGGAGCATGAACTCGATCTCCAGCCCCAGCGAGGGCAGCGATTCGATGAGCGACGCCACCTTGGGCGCCTGGACGTTCAGGATGTTGGCGAAGTATTTGCGCGCCTGCTGTTCCAGCACGCCGCTGTCGTACTCGTCCGCCCAGAGCTTGCTGCCGGCGAGGTGCATGCCGAAGGCGTCCTGCGAAAAGAGCGCCTTGTCGAGGTCGTAGTAGCTGACCATGCTGTCCGGCCAGTGGAGCATCTTGGTGTCGACGAAGGCGAGCTTGCCCTTGCCGAGGCTGATGCTGTCGCCGGTCTTGACGACCTCGGCGTCGATGCCGTAGTAGGCTTTGAGCGTCTTCGCGCCCGCGACCGAGGCGAAGAGCTTTTCGGGCTTCACCGCCTCGAGGATGCGCGGCAGAGCCCCGGAGTGGTCGGGTTCGGAGTGGTTCGAGACCACGTAGTCGATCTTTTCGGGATCGACCACCGAGGCGATGCGCGCCAGAAGGTCGTCGGCGAAGGGGGCCTTCACCGTGTCGATGAGCGTGATCTTTTCGTCCATGACGAGGAACGCGTTGTAGGTCGAGCCGCGCTCCGTGAGATAGCCGTGGAAATTCCGGACGTTCCAGTCGACGGCGCCGACCGCCCAGATGTGCGGAGCGACCTGCTCCGCCTTGAGGTTGCGTTTCATGATATCCTGCCCTTTGCTTGCCGGGGTTGGTTGACAACATATCAATATAACACGGTTTTCCGTCCCGCAACAGTGCGCGAAGCGTTTTTTTGCCGATTTTTCCGCTTTTTCAATACCCCTGCCGTTTGCGGCGAGGGGAAACCGGCCGGGGAAGGTGTGTCGACAAAGGCAAAAAACTTACCAAGGCTTGAGGATGCCGCTCCGGGCGTTTACGGTGCGGTCAGGAGGTGATGAAAATGGAATTTGCGAAATGGGGTATCGTCCCCGCGTTTCTGGCGGCGCTGCTTTCGGGGTGCGCCGCGTCGACGTCGGACATCCCGGCGGTCGGTGATTTCGAGCTCGATCGCTATCTGGGCACTTGGTACGAGATCGCGCGTCTGCCGCACCGCTTCGAGCGGAACTTGGACAACGTGCGCGCCGAGTACACTCTTGATCCCGACGGCACGGTCAAGGTGGTGAACCGGGGCGTCCGCGACGGCGGGGAGCGCACCGTGACGGGGCGCGCGAAGTTCAAGGATCCGGCGGCGGCGCGGACGGGGGAGCTCCGGGTGTCGTTTTTCCGGCCGTTCTACGGCGACTACCGGATCATCGAACTCGGTCCCGGGTACGACTATGCGGTCGTGACCGGAGCGACGCGGGATTACCTCTGGATACTGTCGCGCGCTCCGGCGATGCCGCCGGCGCAACTGAAGGCGATCGTCGGGCGGCTCGCGAAGCTCGGTTTCGAGGTGGACAAATTGGAATACCCGCGGCAGGACGCGCCGGAAAAAAACTGAACGGTCAGGGGCGCTGCGAGCGCCAGACCACTTTGCCCTCCGCGTCCTCGGCCGCGAGGCGGAGCATCCCGTCGGCGTCGCGCGCCGCCGCGAGGCGGAGCGGAGCGTTGCGGGCGAGGCGGAACCCCGCGGTCCGGGCGGCCTCCGCCGCGACGGCCACGGCTTCCGGATCGCGGCCCGGATCGAGCTCGGTGACGCCGTTCTGGAGCGTGTAGACGATCAGCTGCGTCGCCAGATGGTTGCGCAGTGCGAGCGGGGTGGTCACGGGCGGCTGGCCGTTGTCGGTCAACTCGCCCTCCGGCGGATCGCCGGCGGGGAGCGCGTCGCATCCGGCGGCGAGCGCCAGCAATGCGGCGGCCGCCGCGAAGGCGAAGCGCGCCGCGGTGAATCGGCGTTTCATTTGCTCCGCTCCGGCATGTTGTACTTGATCACGATCTCGTCCTTTTCGACCTGATTGAACTTTTCCCGCGAGATCTTTTCCGGGGCCTCCTTCGAGGTGCGCAGATCGTTGTTCATCTGCATCTGCTCGTTGCGCAGGTTCTGCAGCTCCGCCTGCTCGCGGAGCTTATCCGTTTCGAGCTGTTTCTTCTTGCGGTATTCGCGGTACTGGGGGATGAGGAGCAGCACCGCGCCGGCCAGCAGCAGCAAAAGCAGCATGAAGACCAGCATGTTGCCGAAACTGAACGAAGTCTTTCTGGTTTTTTTCTGCATTTCAGCGGGGCTCCTTCGGGAACTAGTTCGCGTTGGGCTGCAGCGTCAGCAGAAATTCGATGTTGGTCTTGACCTTCTTGAGCCGCCCGAGCAGCAGCTCCATCGCCTCGACGGGGGGCACGCCGCTGATCGCCTTGCGGAGCATCCAGACCTTGTTTAGCTCGTCGGGATGGAGCAACAGCTCCTCCTTGCGGGTGCCGGACTTTTCGACGTTGATCGCCGGGTAGATGCGGCGGTCGGCGATATTGCGGTCGAGGTGGAGTTCCATGTTGCCGGTGCCCTTGAACTCCTCGAAGATCACGTCGTCCATGCGGCTGCCGGTGTCGATGAGGGCGGTGGCGATGATGGTCAGACTGCCGTGGTTTTCGATGTTGCGCGCCGCGCCGAAGAAGCGCTTGGGCTTGTGGAGCGCCGCCGCGTCGACGCCGCCGGTGAGGACCTTGCCGCTGTGCGGCTGGAGCGTGTTGTAGGCGCGGGCGAGGCGGGTGATGCTGTCGAGCAGTATCACGACGTCGCCGCCGTATTCGACCATGCGCTTGGCCTTTTCGATGACCATTTCGGCGACCTGGGCGTGGCGTTCGGGGGGCTCGTCGAAGGTGGAGCTGACGACTTCGCAGTCGATGCTGCGCTTCATGTCGGTGACCTCCTCCGGGCGCTCGTCGATGAGCAGAATGATCAGCGTGACTTCGGGATTGTTGGCGCGGATGCTCTTGGCGACCTTCTGGAGCAGCACGGTCTTGCCGGTGCGCGGCGGCGCGACGATCAGTCCGCGCTGGCCCTTGCCGATGGGCGTCACGAGGTCGACGACGCGAGTCGAGTAGTCGGCGGGATCGCGTTCCAGCACCAGCCGCGAGGTCGGGAAGTAGGGTTCCAGACTGTTGAAGGGGATGATGTTCTTCTTGCGCTCCGGGGCGTCGTGGTTGATGCTCTCGACCTTGAGCATGGCGAAGAAGCGCTCCTTTTCGCGCGGGGTGCGGATCTGCCCGGTGACGAAGTCGCCGGTCTTGAGCGCGAAGCGCTTGATCTGCGACGGGCTCAGATATATGTCTTCGGAGCAGGGCAGATAGCTGTAGCTCGGCGACCGCAGAAAGCCGAAGCCGTCGGGCAGGACTTCCAGATAGCCGCTGCCGTACATGAGGCCGTTCTTTTCGGCGTTGGCGCGGAGGATCTCGCCGATCAGCGTGGATTTTTCCAGAGCGCCGATGCCCTCGATGCCGAGTTCGGCGCCCATCTTGGCGAGTTCGACCATCGACTTTTCCTGCAGTTCCGAGATGTTGAGGCTGGGGCCGACCTGATCGCGCTGCTGATGGCGGTTTTCGTTGTTACCGTTGCCGTTGTTGTGATTGTTGTGGTTGTTGCGGCGGTCGCGGAACTGCTGCGGCTGGGCGTTTTCGCCGTTGTTCTGCGGCTGCGGCGCGCCCTGCGGTGCGACCGGAACTTCGGCGGGCGCGGCGGCGGGGTTGAGCGGCAGCTGCTCCTGCACCGCGGCGGGCGCGGCGGGTTGCTGCGGCGGCGGGTTCTGGTTCTGTTCCGGGGCGGTGTTTTTGCGCGGACGGCCGCGCGGACGGCGCGGCTGCTGATCCGGAGCGTCGTCCTTGACGCTGCCGATCAGAGTGTCGTAATTGGCGCGGTCGGAGTTCATGTCTTCGGCGGGGCGTTCCGCCATGCGGTCTCTTTCTTCTTCGTAGTCCATGTCCATTTCCTCTTTTTATGTTATCGGATCGTTTGTGTTCAAGGTCGTTTCGTTTCGTTTTCCGCCGGCTTCGCACTCCGCAGTTTCAGCTTCGCCGCCGACGGACGATACGGAGTTTTGTATTTCATAAGACGCTGTTTCGCCGGGCGGTAATGCTCCCCGGAAAAGATGTCCTGCTCCCGCGGAAACCCGTCGAAGGTCACCTGCGCGGCGCTGAGGCAACACCAGATCAGGCGGTCCGCCTGCACCGGAGCGTGCCGGTTGCGCGCGGCGTCGGCGACTAACTGCGGGAACGCCCGGCGGTATTCGTCATTGGTCCAGAGCACGAACGGTATCTCGTAGACGTCGGGGATCGCGACTTCGGCGGACCTCGCGAAACGGTATCCGCTCCAACCGCCGATCTCGCTGTGGTCGGAGCAGTAGACCATGAACGCGGGAACGTCCCGTTTTTCCAGCTGTTCCAGCATTCCGCCGAGAACGCGGTCGGTGTACGCGATGGTGTTGTCGTACTCGTTGAGCTCGCGGGCGTTTTCCTCGCTCATCCCCGCGTTGCACCCGTCATGCACGCCGTCGAAACGCGCGAACTCGCGCGGGTAGCGCGACGAAAACATATTGTGACTGCCCATCAGATGCACGATGACCAGCAGACGCTCTCCGGCAAAGTCGTTCAGCACCTTTTCCAGCACCGGCAGCACGTCCCCGTCGAACGGATATTTCATGACGTCGTACATGTAGATCCGCTTGTCGCAGTGCGCCGTGATGATGCCGATCAGACCGTCTTTTCGCCCCCAGCGGTTGTGTCCCGAGATCAGCACCACGCGCCACCCCGCCGCTTTCAGCACGTCGATCAGAGTATATCTCGCGCGCCATCCGAAGACCGTCGCGTCGGTGAGCATGCGGTAGATCGCGCCTCCGGTCCACGCCGCCGCCGCCACGGCGTCGTCATAGACGATGCAGCGGTCGAGGCGTTTGGCGATCTCCGGCGTGGTGTCGCGCGGATAACCGCAGACGCCCCAATGGCTGCAGTTCGCCGACTCTCCCAGCACCAGCACGCCGATCATCTTCTCCGATCCCGCGCGCGGTTTGATCCCGGCGGGGAGCCGCGGATCTTTTTCCAGCTTGAGCATCCGCGAAAGCCCTTTGCGGTAGGTGAAGTACCCGAAGGCGGCGCGCGGCAGATTGCTCTGCGAGTATATCAGCTGCGGATCCTTTTGGACGATCGCGAAGAACGCGCTTTCCAGCACGAACGGCAGCACGAGCGCCAGCCCGACCGCCGTGTTGAGACGCGACCGCCGGTACTTGGTGCGCCAGACGAGCACGATCATGCCGCCCGTGACGGCGAACGCCGCGATCAGCGCCGCCGCGAGTTTCCACGTCAGGAACTTGCCGAGAAATTCCTTCGTTTCCGTGGGGGAGGATACCGCCAGCACAAAAAAACATTCGCTGTTCATATCCAGCGCGAAGCGCAGATACAGGAACACCCCGACCGCCGCGACGACTCCCATGAGCGCCAGCCAGAAGGTGAGCAGCGTCTTCGTCGCGCGGCCGCCCGGGATGACGGACAGTCCGAATATCGCCAGATAAACCCCCGCCCCCTTCAGGAACGGCCGCAATATCGAATGGACCTCAGCCTTGGAAAAGAAAAAGGCGACGCACTCGCACCACAAAAGCAGCAGCATGAACAGACACACCGCCGCCGGCTTGAGGAATTCCGGTTTCGACGCTTTCCGCAGACACCGGCGGATAAATCCCGCCGCGCGTTTCATGCGGGGGATTTTTTCACCGGTATTTTCGGCATGATTCCCGTTATTTTCCAACATCTCCAAACTTCCGCTGTCCGGTCAGCCGGGATAACAGTTCCTTGAATTCCGCTTCCAAGTCGGCGGCGTTCCCGGAGTTCACGAGCGCATAGTCGGCGCGCTCGAGTTTTTCGTCCGCGTCCATCTGCAGCGCCTCGCGCCGCCGGATCTCCGCGTCGTCGAAGTGCCGGAACTCCTTCAGCCGCCGGTGCCGCAGCTCCGCCGGGGCCCACACGGTCAGCACGGCGTCGAAGTACCTTTCCATGCCGTTTTCGTACAGCAGCGGCACCTCGACCGCCGCGTCGGCGCCGTCCTTCCGGGCGGCGGCGGCGAAGGCTTCGAGCTCCCGCGTGAGGTGCGGATAGATGATCTCAGTAAGTTTCCGCAGCTCTTCGGGACGGGCAAAGACCACGTCCGCGATCTTCTTCCGGTCGAATCGGCCGCCGGTGAAGAAGGCGTCGCCCCAGCGCTCCCGGCAGGCGGCGGCAAAGCCGCCGTCCGGATCGTCGTACAGCCCGCGGCAGATGGCGTCGGCATCGGCGGTGCGCCACGAAGCGGCCCTGAAGAGATCGAGCACGGTACTTTTGCCGCACCCGATGGAACCGGTCACGCCAAGTATCAAAGGAAAAACTCCACACTTTTCCGCCCGGCACCGCGTAAAATCGCGGAAGGCGGAGGATTTCGATATCGACGCCCGCCCGAATTGCCTGGCGCCGAGGGGAACGAATACCGGATGATCGAACTTTCAAAAAGAACCGCGAATTGCGGTCTGCCTATAATTTAGACTGCCGGACGCGCTTTGTCAAGTCCGCACGCGAGGTTTTTGTTTTTTTCAGTTTTCGGGGAAGAAGCAGGCGCAGGCGCGGCCGTCGCCGCACTTTTCCAGCGGCGGCAGTTCGGTGCGGCAGCGCGCTTGGGCGCGCGGACAGCGCGGGTGGAACGGACACCCCGGCGGCGGGGCGATCGGCGACGGGACGTCGCCTTCGAGAAGGAGCTTCTTTTCACCACCCGGCGAGAGCGTCGGCACGGCCGCCAGCAGCGCTTTGGTGTAGGGGTGGCGCGGAGACGCGACCAGCTCGCGCGCCGGGGCGATCTCGACGATCCGCCCGAGGTACATCACCATGATCCGGTTCGAGATGTGCTCCACCACCGCGAGGTCGTGCGCGATGAAGAGGAACGCCATACCGCATTCGCGCTGGATGTCCATCAGCAGATTGACGATCGCCGCCTGCACGCTGACGTCCAGCGCGGAAACGGGTTCGTCCGCGACGATCAGCTTCGGATCTCCGGCGAGCGCCCGGGCGATGCCGATCCGCTGTCTCTGCCCGCCGGAAAACTGATGCGGATAGCGGTCGAGCGAGTCGGGGGGCAGTCCGACCTGAGCAAGCAGCTCCTCCGCGCGGGCGCGCCGCTCCGCGGCCTTGCCGGGGCGGCGCATGGCGATCACTTCGTCGAGCGATTCCGCGATCTTCAGCCGCGGGTTGAGCGAGCCGTAGGGATCCTGAAAGACCATCTGGATGTCGCCGCGCGAGCGTTTCAGCTCCCGTCCGGAGAGGGCGGCGAGCTCCTTGCCCTCCAGTCTGATCGAACCGGAGGCGGGCTTTTCCAGCCGCACCAGCGCCTTGCCGAGCGTGCTCTTGCCGCAGCCGGATTCGCCCACCAGCCCCAGCGTCTCGCCGGCGGCGATGTCGAAGCTGACGCCGTTGACCGCGTACAAGGTGCGCTTGGGGGCGAAGTTGCGGCTCCGCACCCGGTAGCTCACGACCAGATCTCTGACCTCAAGCAGCGGCATGATGGTTTTTCTCCGCGATGGTTGCGCCGGGAGTCACCGGCGGAAATCCCGTTTGGCCCCGGCGCGTTCCAGTTCTTCGAGCTCGGGGCGGACCTTTTCCAGCTCCGCCGGAGCGACGCGGTCGGGGAAGAGCACTCCGTCGAGGTGGTCGAGTTCGTGCTGGACGCACCGCCCCAAGAGACCGCCGCACTCGCACTCGATCTCGCGGCCGTCCAGAAGAAGCGCCCGCAGCACCACCCGGTCCGGGCGCACCACGGGGGCGAAGATCTTCGGCACCGACAGACACCCCTCGTCGTACTCCGAGAGCGTCGACGAACTGGCGACTATCTCGGGGTTGACGACCGCGAGCGGCATCAGCGGCAGCAGCGCGGCTTCGCCGGGCGAGAGTTCGGCGCCCTCGTCGGGGAGCGGCACGTCGAAGACCACCAGCCGTTTCGACACCCCCACCTGAGGGGCGGCGATGCCGATGCCGTCGTAGGCGCGCATCGCCCGCGTCATATCCTCCGCCAGATCGCGGATCTCGTCGGTGATCGCGGGGATCGCCTGCGCCTTCTGCCGCAGCACCGGCGCTCCGATGGTGCGCACCGGGTGTTTGAAGCGTGGTTTCAACATCGTATCTCCGAAAGTTTTATCCTTGCGGCCGGAGGGAACCGGCGTCGTTTACGGTATAAAAAATACCGCCGGAAAAGTTTTTTTCAACCCCTCCGGCGGCGCGGATCGAATTTTGACGGTTATTTTCCGCTCTTGGCCTTCGGCGCGGCAGTGGGAGAAGCGGGGATCTCCGGAGCCGTCTGCTTAGAAGTGCTCTTCGCGGGCTTGGCGGCAGGCTTTTCCGCGGGCTTCTCGGCCTTTTTCGCAGGCTTGTCGGCCTTTTCGGTCTTCTTCTCGGCGGGCTTGTCGGCCTTTTCCGCAGGCTTGTCGGCGGGCTTGTCGGCCTTTTCGGTCTTCTCGCCGTTCGCTTCCAGCCCTTCGAGTCCGGGCGCGGCGTTCTTGGGCTCTTCGTTCTGCTGCATGTAGTACTCGGCGGTGTTGGCGCCGACCGCGGAATCCAGCTGCGCCTTGGCGTTCTGGACCGCGATGTAGCTGCCGGCGAGGTTGGTCTCGGCTTCGACCAGATCGCGCTGGGCCTCGTTGAGACGGGTGAGCTCGGCGTTGCCGGCGTTGTACTCCTCGCGGACCAGATCGCGCTGCTGCTGCGAGAGCGAGCGGATCTTTTCGTAGTAGCGCGTCTGGCGCACGGACTGGACATAGTTCGCGTACGCGGCGCGGACCTCGCCCACCACCGTGAACCACTGCGCCGCCACCGAGTATTCCGCGGCGGCCAGATTGGCCTGATATTCGCGCATGGTGTTGTAGCGGATGAAGCCGTTGAAGATCGTCCAGTCGGCGGTCACGCCGTAGGTGAAAGTCGGCTGGTTGTAGTAGGTGCGGCTGTCTTCGTGGCTGTAGCGGATGCCGCCTTCATGATAGTGGCTGACGTGGGTGTGCGATTCGTTGGTGTTGAACCCGAAGTTCGCGAAGGCGTTCACCGTCGGCGAGTAGGCGCTGTAGGTCTTGTAGAGCTGATAGCGCGCGACTTCCAATTGTTCGCGGTAGCCCTTGAGGTCGGGGCGGTGCGACAGCGCGGCGTCGAGGTAGATCTCGACCGCCGGAAGGTCGCCGAAGTCGTTCTTGAAGTCGGAGGGGAAGGTCACCTCTTTGGGGAGCGTGCCTTCGGGATATCCCATCAGCACCGCCAGCGCGTAGATCGCGGTCTCGTACTGGTAGTCGGCGTTGATCAGGGCGACTTCGGCGTTGTTGGCGAGGATCTCGAAGTTCAGCACGTCGCTCAGCGGGACGGCGCCGGCTTCGAACTTGTACTTGGTGTCCTTGAGGGAGTCGAGCTGGAACTTGCGGTCTTCGTCGGCGATCCGGCGTTTTTCGATGGCCAGCAGCACGGCGTTGTAGGCGGTCGCGACGCCGCGCATCATGGTGCGGCACTGGTCGGCTTCGAGCGCCTTCTGGTTCTCCATGGAGTGCTTCGCCGCGAGGATGCCGAATTCGCGCGCCAGACCGTCGAAGAGCAGCAGCGTCGCGCCGATGGTGGTCGAGGTGGTGAAGGTGTCCGTGGTCACCCGGCCGTGGTTGCCGCTGTTGTTGCCGATGTAGGAGCGGCCGTTGTAGTAGGCGCCGAGGCGGTCCTGGATCTGGAAGCTCGCCGTGACGTTGGGCGAGTAGGCGCCCCACGCCTGATAGTAGCGCATCCGCGCGGCGGAGACCGCGTGGTAGGCGGAAATGTAGGTCGGGTTGTTCTTGAGGGCGATGCGCTGGGCCTCGGAGCGGGTGAGCTCCTTCATGTCCTTGAAGAGCTCGTCGCGCTCGTCCTTTTCGCGCTGGGTGTAGGTGTCGCACTGGGTGGCGCGCGGCGGCGGCGTGTAGCTGTAACATCCGCCGATGACGAGTGCCGACAGCGCGCAAAGCAGCGCCGCGGCTGCGCTTCTGTGATTCCGCTTCATCTTTCCTGTTCTCCGTATCCTGCCGCCCGGTGGGCGAAAACTATGAAACACTTCGGTATTCCATATAAATTAACGCCTCAATATTGTTTTGTCAAACACGCGGGCGTGCAAAAATCGGCGTTTGTGCGCAAAGCACGGGGGCGATCCGGCGGTTTTTGCATTTTGCGCGCGGCGGCGTTATATTATCGGCGATATTTTGAATATGCAAAATTCTTAAGGCTTTTCCGATGGTTGCATCAAACAAATACGCGCGGAGCGTCATAAAACTCATCTTCAAGCGCGGACCGCTGACGCGCAGCGAGATCATGCACGCCCTGAAAATGCGTCAGAACGCCATCGTCGACGTGTGCAACGATCTCGAAGCGCAGACGCTTATCGTCCGCGAAGAGCCCGATCGCCGCCGCAACTGCAAGCTGAAGCTCTCGCCCCAGTGTTTCATCTTCATCGGCTTGGAGCACCATCTGACCGGCGCGAACTTCGTCGCGGTGGACGCCCTCGGCGGGAAACTCGCGTCGCAGAGCGTCGAACTTCCGCAGGACCAGCGCCTCGACCAGCTGCTCGCGGCGACGGAAAAATTCATCTCGCCCTTCAGGTGCGACAGCATCTGCGCCCTCGGCGTGAGCGACATCGGGCTCGTCGATCCGCCCCACGAGACCGGCGTCTTTTCGGCCCACCTTCCGGGGTGGCGGGACATTCCGCTGGGCAAGGCGTTCCGCGAGCGTTTCCATTACGATTTCTTCCTGATCGACCGCGTGGACGCCGACTGCTTCGCCGCGCACAGCCGCAACAGCAAAAGTCCGCACATTTACATCAACATCATGCCGGACGGCATCGGCATGTCCCTGCGCGATCCCTACAACTTCTGGCAGCGCCACATGCCGATGGCGGGCGAGATCGGACACTTGGTGGCGGTCCCCAACGGCGAGCTCTGCCGCTGCGGCAACCGCGGGTGCCTCGAAACCGTCGCCGGAGTCGGCGCGGTGCTGGAACGGCTCTTCAAGCTCACGGGGAAGCGCCTCACCGAATCCGAAGCGCTGGCGCTCGCCGCCTCGGGCGACCGGCTCTGCGAGACCGTGCTCCGCGAAGCCGGCGAACAGATGGGCAGCATCCTCGCCAAGGTGGTCGGGATCCTCGGCGTCGGCGACATCACCATGCGCGGGACGCTCTGCGCCGGGGACGGCGTCTACTTTGCCGCGGTCCGCGCGGCACTGTTCAAAGAGGTCATCTACCCGATGAACCGGACGCTCGCCGTCGACTCCGAATCGCGTTCCACGGAAAACGCCGCCCTCGGAGCCGCGCTCTTCGCCCGCAGCGAATATATCGACCGCCTGTAAGGTCGAAATTTTTTCGTTTTTTTTCGAAAAGGTGTTGCAAAAAGCGTTTTTTGGGATATAATATATCATTGATAAAGAAAAGCCAAGCCCGACCGCTTGCTTTTTTGACAGTAAATTATCAATGATAATTAACGCAGCGAGGAAGAAAAAATGGGTAACTACGACGATTGCCGGGAACTGGCCCGCCGGGTGCGTCAGCACTGTTTGAGAATGGTGCATCGGGGGAAAAGCGGTCACATCGGCAGCATGCTGTCGATGGCGGACATTCTCGCCGTGCTTTACGACCGCATATTGAAGGTCGATCCCGAAAATCCGCAGTGGGAGGAGCGCGACCGGCTGATCCTGAGCAAGGGGCACGGCGGCGCGGCGCTCTTCGCCACGCTGGCGGAAAAGGGGTTTTTCCCGCTGGAGTGGCTCGACACCTATTATATGGATAACGGCAAACTGAGCGGACACATCTCGCACAAGGTCGCCGGTGTCGAATTTTCGACCGGATCGCTGGGGCACGGCATGCCGGTCTCGTGCGGGCTGGCGATGGCGCTGCCGCAGCGCCGGATCTTCTGCATCGTCTCGGACGGCGACTGCGACGCGGGTTCGACCTGGGAGGCGATCATGCTCGCCGGTCAGCACAAGTTCGGCAACCTCTGCATGATCGTCGACTACAACCAGCTGCAGGCGCTGGGCGCTTCGCCGGACATCATCGACCTGCGCGATCTGCCGAAAAAGCTCCGCGACTTCCGCTGGCAGGTCGAGGAGATCGACGGCCACGATTACGCCGCCATCGAGACGGCGGTCAAAAAGTTCGAGCCCAAACACGGCAACGCCCCCTACGCGATCGTCGCGCACACGATCAAGGGGCGCGGCGTGAGCTTCATGGAAAACCAGTACAAGTGGCATTACGGCGGGTTGACCGACGAACTTCTGGAAAAGGCGCTCAAGGAAACCGAGGTGGCATTATGAGAAAGGCTTTCAACGAGGAACTGCTCAAGGCGGCGCGTCAGGACAAGCGCATCCACATGATATTGGCCGACATCGGCTACGGCGAGATCGAACCTTTCGCCAACGAGTTTCCGGAACGCTTCATCAACTGCGGCGTCGCCGAACAGAACATGACCGGCGTCGCCTGCGGCGTCGCGCTGGCGGGCAACATCGCCATCACCTACTCGATCGCGAACTTCCCGACGCTCCGCTGTCTGGAACAGGTGCGCAACGACGTCTGCTACCACAACGCCAACGTCAAGATCGTCATCATCGGCGGCGGCATGGCGTACGGTCCCCTGGGGGTGTCGCACCACTCGACCGAGGACCTCGCGATCATGCGGGCGCTGCCGAACTTGAAAGTCATCGCGCCGTGCGACATCTACGAAGCGCGGAGCGCGGTCCACGCGATGCTCGCCTACGACGGCCCCGTGTACTACCGCTGCGGCTACAAGGGCGAAAAGAATCTCCACACCGGCCCCGTGAACTTCGAGATCGGCAAGGCGCTCAAGCTCCGCGAGGGCAAGGACGCGGCGATCATCTTCACCGGCACCATCGGCATCAACGCCCTGCAAGCCGCCGACGAACTGGAAAAGCAGGGCTATTCGATCAAGCTCATCAGCATGCACACCGTAAAGCCCATCGACGTGGCGGCGGTGCTCGACGCGGCGGAAACGGGCTGCGTGGTGACACTTGAGGAGCACAACATCTGCGGCGGCATGGGCGGCGCGGTCGCCGAGGCGCTGATGGACAACGGCGCGGGGAACATCCGCTTCAAGCGCATGGCGCTGCCGGACGTGAATGTCTGCAAGATCGGCAGCGAGGAGTGGCTGCGCGACCAGTACGGTCTCGGCGTCGCCGACATCGTTTCGACGGTCAAAAGTCTGGTGAAGAAATGATCGAACTCAACGGCAAGATCGTCATCATCACGGGCGGCGCGGGCGGCATCGGCGCGGCGGCGGCGGAAATTTTCGCCAAGGCCGGGGCGCGGCTTTCCATCGTCGACCTCGACGCCGTTCGCGGCGAAGCGCTGGCGAAGAAACTCGGCGCCAGGTTCTTCAAGTGCGACGTGTCGTCGCCCGAAGAGGTCAAGGCCGTGCTCGGCAACTTCGACCGGATCGACGTCATCTACAACAACGCGGGCGTGTACCTGCCCGGGCGCGACGGCCGCATCACCGACATTGACGAAGCCGTGTGGGAAAAGGTGCTGGCGATAAATCTGCGGAGCGTGTTCCTCTTCTGCAAGTACGGGATCCCGCTCATGATGAAGCACGGCGGTTCGATCATCAACACCGCGTCGAGCGCCGGGATGATCGGCATCCCCGGATGCGACGCCTACACCGCGACCAAAGGGGCGATCGTCCAGCTGACCAAGAGCCTCGCCGCCGAATACGGACGCTACAACATCCGCACCAACTGCATCTCGCCCGCGGCGATCATGACGCCGATGGTGCGCCAGAGCAATCTGGACGACGAGACCTTCGACGCGGAAAGTTTCCTGAAACTGCGGACTCCGCTGCGGCGCTTCGGCACCCCGGAGGAGGTCGCGCAGGTCGCCTTGTTCCTCGCCTCCGACGCCGCGAGCTACCTCAACGGAGCCGTGATCGCGACGGACGGCGGCATCACCATCAACGGCGATTTGAGCAAGATCAAGAGAGATTGAATGTCGTTCACGGGCTCAAGACAACCAAACATGAGAGGAAGGGCTATGAGAAAACAATTTACGCTGATCGAGCTTCTGGTCGTGATCGCGATCATCGCGATTCTGGCGGCGATACTGCTTCCCGCGCTGCAGTCGGCGCGCGAACGCGGGGTGAGCGCGAGCTGCATTTCCCAGCTCAAGCAGTGCGGCACCGCCGCCGCGAGCTACAACAACGACAACCGGGGGTTCTTTCCCGGGGTGAACACCAACGGCAACACCAAGAAGGGCGAAAAGACCTACCCGACGTGGGCGCAGGTCTATGCCGACGCCAAGTATCTGGGCGCGCGTCTCGAGGACGGCTCCACGGACGAAGCCACCCGCTGCCCCAAGACCGGTCGCGGCAAGGTTGACGGCATCGATGCGAAATACGTTCGGAGCGCCACCTATGCCGCTCCGTACCAGAACAACACCGCCAACTCGGTCAACAAAGGCTACGGCCCCGCCATCTGGCTCAATGCGACCTACTGGAGAACGAACTATCACACCGTCCAGACCAGTCAGACCATCGCCGACGGGAATCCCAAACAGGACGTCACGCTTTCGGATCTGATCCTCTTCGTGGACGGCATGAGCAAAACCATGCACGCCTCCAGCGGCCTTTACGCCCACCGCAAAGGCGACGAGAGCGACGACAAGGCGGTGCCGTTCATGACACACTCCGGCAGAGCCAACATGTGCATGTGGGATTTCAGCGTGCGATCGGTATCCGGCGACTCGCTGGGGAGCGACATCTTCCTCGTCTACGCCAGTCAGTACATGTCGACCTCGCCCAAGGCGTACATCATCGAGGGCGAGAACGTCGTCAGCGGCAAATATAAGTATTTCAACACGGACAGCGTCAGATAAGACGGCGTAAACGAAAGTACGGAATCATCATAATATAAAGGAAAGAGGTTCAAAATGGCTGATCTCATACTGAACGTCAGCAGCAACGGACTTGTCGCCGGCTCCGGTACCGGCGCCGCTTACACCACCATCACCATCGTCGAGGGCGGCGATCTGACCAACGGTTCGATCATCGACAAGGGCGGTTACATCAACGTATCCTCCGGCGGCAAAGCCTCCGGCGTGACCGTCGCAGATGGGCGCTTCTGGGCGTCCAACGGCGGCTATGTGTCCGGTGCCGATGTCTTGGCCGGAGCGACCGGGAGCGCGCGTTTTTATCTTTACGATAACAAAACGTACACCGGAGTCGTGCGTGCCGCGATCATCGCCGAAGACATCCGGATTTCCGGCGGCTCCATGATCGCACAGGGCTCTTACACGCACGCTTACGACGTCGTTGCCACCGGCGGCAAGGTATATGTCCAGAACGGCGCGACGGTGCACAACATCAACGCGGGCGGGAACGCGAGCGTTGCTTTGCAGTACAATACTGGCAACGTCGACGGCGACGCGAACAATGTCACGATCAGCGGCGCCACGATCCGTACCGGCGCCACCTTGAAAGCCTCCGGCATGAACGGCAGGGCGACCGTCATTTCCGGACTGAACGTCGAAGCGGGCGCGAACGTCACCTTGCAGACCAGCGTCACGGCGCTGTTGTCGAGCGGCAATACGGTGGAGACCGGTGTTCTTTCCAACGTCGCGCTGATCTCCGCCAATTCGGGCGCGATGGTGCGCGACGTGGTGCTGAGCAGCGGCGGCAGCCTCTTCCTGGGCAAAGGAACCACGGATGTCGGCGCCATCACCCCGGCGGAACGCGGCGGCAGCGCCGAAAACATCACCGTGTTCCTCGGCGGGCGCATTCAGCCGCAGGCGTTCGGCTCCATAAGCGGCACGGTCCTTTCGGGCGGCACGGCGCAGATATACTACGGCGCCAGCAGTTTCCATACCCAGATCTACGCCAACGGCTACGAACGCGTCCACGGCAACTGCGTCGCCTACGACACCGAGGTCTTCAACGGCTGCCAGTTCGTTTCGGCGGACGCCCAGCTCAGCAACGGAGTCGAAGGCAAGGGCGGCGTCGCCGTCCGGACCACGGTCTACGAGGGCGGTTCGCTGATGATTATCAGCGGCGGCACGGTCTCCGGGGCGACGATCAAGGCGGGCGGCCAGATCTGGTTCAACTCCGCCGGCGCGGACAAGACCAAGGGCATCGCCACCGCCTTCGACCTCAAGGTCGAGGCGGGCGGATCGGTCGTCATCGGGACCAACGGCGCCTATCCGATCGCGCTCGGCGGCGCCGAGACGACCATCGCAGTCGGGACGATCTCCGGGCACGACTCCGCGTACGCGGTCTCGGGCGTGCTCCACGACATGGACTGGACCGCCAATGCCACGATCCTTTCCGGATTGACGCTCAAGAACAACACCATCGCCGGATCGATGTCCGTCCAGAACGGCGCGAAGGCGGAGGATGTCGCCGTCAACACCAACGGGTCGATGTACCTCGACTCCGGCGCTGCGGCGGAAAACGTCACCGTCAACGCCGGCACGTTCCGTCTTTCCGCGGGCGCTTCGGGCGCCGGAGCCGACGTCAACGACGGCAACTTCAATCTGTACGACGCGGCGAACCAGACCGGCGTCGCGAGAGCCGACATAAAATTCGAGGCGGTGCGGGTTTCCTCCGGAAATGCGATCCTGCGCGGCGTCAATGTCAAGGGCAGCGACTTCACCGTACGCGGCGGCAAGCTCTACATCCAGAACGGCGCGGAGCTCGACAAACTGAGCGTTTCGACGGGCGGCGTCGTGAGCATGAACTACAACGCCACCACCGGCAACGTCGACTATGACGCGACCTCGGCGGTCGCCAAAAACGTCATCATCTCCGCGGGCGGCAGTTTCTACGCCATCGGCGAGGGGATCGTCGTGAGCGGACTGGAATTTGCCGGCAGCGGCTACGCCTATTTTTCCAGCGGCGCGGTGATGTCCGGCATCACCAACAACCAGGGTTCGATGTACCTCTACACCGGCGCGGCGGCATCCGGCCTCGCGCAGGAGGCGGGCACGCTCCGCATCTTCGCGGGGGCTTCGGGTTCCGACGCGGACGTCAACGGCGGCAACGTCTATCTGTACGACAACGCCAACCAGACCGGCGTGGCGCGCGCCGACATCAAATTCGAGGCGCTGCGGCTGTCGGGCGGACAGGCGATCCTGCGCGGCGTCAACGTCAAGGGCAGCGACTTCACCGTACGCGGCGGCAAGCTCTACATCCAGAACGGTGCGGACCTCGACGGCGTGGTCGTTTCCAACGACGGCGTCGTGAGCATGAACTACAACACCGGCACCGACCAGACCGATTACAACGCGACTTCGATCACGGCGAGGCGCGTCACCGTCTCCGCGGGCGGAACTTTCAATACCCTGGGCGGCGACGGAATGGTCGTCAGCGATGTCGAGCTCGACGGCGGCTACTTCAACGCCTCCTCGGGCGCGACCGTCAGCGGCTTGATCGTCAGCAGCGGTCGTTTCTGGGCTTCCAACGGCGGCGTCGTCTCGGGCGTCGACGTCATCAGCGACCGCTTCTATCTCTACGACAACGTCGCCTTGACCGACGTCGAACGCGCGGCGATCGTCGGCTCGGACATCCGCATCTCCGGCGGTTCGATGGTGCTGCGCGGCGTCAACGCCTACGCGAACGACGTCACGCTTTACGACGGCAGAGTGCACGTCCAGAACAGCGCCCTCGCCGAAAACGTCGCCGTCTCGGGCGGCAAACTCCACATCCGCACTCAAGGCGGCGGCAACGTCGACTACAACAAGGACGGGGCCACCGTCCGGAACGCCTCCGTTTTCTCCGGCGGCATCGTCGAAGTCGAATCGGGCGGCGTGCTCTCGGGCGGCGTCATCGCCTCCGGCGCGAGTCTGACCGTCTTCAAGTACGGTCAGGCGGGCTTCGACACCGTCGCCGCCGGCGCGGAGATCAACCTGAGCTTCTGGGACGTCAACGGCGGCGAGCCCGGCAACGCCGACGCGCTCGTCACCGCCTGGGGGACCTTCGACGCGGACGCGACGGTCAACGTCGCCAACCTCGAAGCGGCGGTCGGCCGCGAATACAAGGTCGCCGACAGCGCCAACGCCAACGTGACCTTGAACTGCAACGACTGCTATCGCGGCGTCTTCGACGTCGTCGTCAAGTCGGGCAAAACGGCCTCCAACGCCTTCCAGGGGATCGATTACGACTTCACCGACGGCAAGACGGTCAAGTTCGCCTCCTTCACGGTCGGTACTCAGACCACGGCGGCGGAGCTCGACAACACCAACGCGACCGTGCTCACCGACGACGGTCTCGCGACCAAGTGGGATGCGAACACCGATGTGAGCGTCATCCCGGCGGCGGTCGCGGGAGCGAACACCACCGGCAACGCGTGGCTTACGGTGGACGGCGCGAACCTTGCGACCGCGCTCTACGGCGCGGAGGGGAACTTCGGTCACGACGTCAATCTGTGGCTCTATGAGGGCACGATCCGCAACCTCGCGGCGGGCGCGACGACCGGCGGTTCGGTCGAGAACGTGAACTTGCTCCTGAGCGACGCCGGCGAAGGGACCGACAAGCTCAATTTCACCGGCGTCGCCTACGCGGGCGGCTTCGGCACGGTCACGGGCGGGATCACGGCGGCGGTCTACGGCGGAACGTACGACAAGGACTTCTACGCGGGAGCTCTCGCCAACAAGCTCGCAACCAACACCACCGTCGGCGGCATCGACCTCACGGTGACGGGCGGCAAGTTCAAGGGCAATATCTACGGCGCGTCGGCGGTCAAGACGGTCGACGGTACGGGCAGCGGCGTCCGCAATGCGACGGGCAACGTGAGCATCACCGTCACGGACGGCGAAGCCGCCAAGAGCGATTTTTCGCTGTTCGCGGGCGGTTACGCGACCGGTACGGCGACGGGGACCGTCTACACGGTCGGCGAGATCGATCTTTCCATTTCCGGCGGCAGCTGGGGCAATGCCCACGGCGGACGCGGCATCTTCGGCGGCGTCTTCGCGTCGGGCGTCACGGCGGAGACCGATGACGTCACCATCACGATCTCCGGCGGCACGTTCGGCAACGTCTACGGCGGCGGCTGGGCGCAGAAGGGCGGCACGAGCGTCGTCGACGACGTCGAGATCAGTATCTCCGGCGGAACGATCGCCAACATCTTCGGCGGCGGCACCCACTCGGTCACCGCGCCCGGCGGTTCAACGACCGTGGACGACGTGAGCATCACCATCTCGGGCGGAAACATCACCGGCGACATCTTCGCGCGCGGTCAGTCCGCCGGCGACGTCGTCACCGGCGACGAAGTCAGCGTGACCTTCACGGGCGCGGCGGATTTCGGCTGCGGCGTCTACGGATACAGCTACGTCGGCGGCGCGGCGAGCGACGCGACCTTGAGCTTCGCGGGCGTCTCGGACGAGCTGACCGGATACACCGGCACTTTCTCCGGAGCCATCGGCGGCTTCGACAGCATCAGGTTTGCCGGTGCCACGGCTATGACGCTCACCACTGCGGCGGCGGACATCTCCAACGTCAAGTGGGAGTTCGATCTCACCGAGCGTGCCTCCTCGCTGGCGGGAACGTCGCTCCTGACTTGGAGCGGCGCGGACTTCGCGAACGACACCGTCAAGGTGTGCTTTGCGGACGATGCGCAGACGAAGGCGGGCTGGAACATCGCGACCGTCGCCGAGGCGTTTTCGGGCACTGGCTTCGACCTCGAGATCGGCGGCTCGGAGATCGCGACCGGTCTCACCTACAACCAGCAGATCGCTTCCGGCGACTATGCGGGCTGGGGCTTCGCCCTCGAAGAGGGCGTGCTGAAGTTCAAGCAGCTGGCATAATAAAACCCTTCCTCTCCCTTCGTCCCGCCGTCGGAGTTCGCGACATCTCCGGCGGCGGGGCGGAGGGGAGTTTTTTCAGGTCGGACAGGTCCGGCTTGTCGGACAAGTCGGATATTATTCTGCCCGCGTATCGGGCATTTTTCGGCGCACGGCGTTTTTCCGGACTCGAAAATACGGGAGTTGCGAACTATATTTATACCGGGGGGAATCATGAAAAATCTGTTCAGGACTTTCGCAGTAGCGGCGGCGCTCGCCGCCGGGTGTCTCGGCTTTGCCGACAACGCACCGATCCCGGAGATCTGTGCGTGGGACGCCACACCGGACTTCTGTCCGGCATACGCCAAGCTGTTTCCGCTGGATTACCTCGCCGGGGAGTACACCATCTGCGAAAACCTCCCCGGGATGATGATGATGCACACCAACTCCGGCAGCATCGAGCGAAAGCGCATAACCGACGCTTTGGGCGAATCGCGGCTCGTGCTGGAGCTTCCGGAGTTCCTGCGTCTGGAAGGGGTGTGCACGTACAGTCCGGTCGAGGGCAAATACCGGCGTTTCCCGATGAGCGTCGCGGAGACCGCCCGCGACGGCGTCCCATGCCGCCGCTATACCGTCACGCTGAACGACGAATTCGGCAAGGTCCCCCATCACTGGTATAAACTGCAGATCTGCATCCACGCCGAACCCGGCAGCGCCGGGAAGACGGGGACGATCCGCTGGTCGGCGCTGCTCGGCGGCAAGCCGCAGGCCGAGCGCGGCTGTCCCGTCCGCGTGCTTCCGGCGTGGAAACCATCCGGCATGCCGACCGAGGACTTCTTCCCGATGGTCTGGATCAGCACGACCACCTCGGACTTCACCGCCGAGGCGCGGACCATGATCGAGTACTGGGGCAGCCTCTCCAAGCGCGTCTCGGTTTACGACCGCCGCCCCCGCGCGACCATCGATCCCGCGATCTACGCGGATATGAACAACCGCTTCGAGCGCACGATGTTCCTCATGTACAACCACGGGATGATCGACCTCAATCTGCCCGATTCGCCCCAGCCGTTCTATCACGACGTCGGCAAGGGCAAGTACCGCGGCAAACTCCCGATGAACAAGCTGCGCGACGGCAAAGTGGTCAACTCGCTGCCGTTGTGGTACATGGTCGAAGATCCGGACGGTCTCTACGGCAGGTATCTCGAGGAGGGCTTTCGGGGCATCGGCAAAAACTACCCCGAGATCAGGGAGATCATCTGGGATTACGAGTACAACAACATCTGTTACGACGACGGCAGTCTGGAGCGTTTCGGCAAGTTCCTCGGGCTGGACCGCGCCGCCACGGTCGACGACATTCTGGACAACCCCGCCAAATTCGTCGAGTGGAAGACCGTTTTGAGCTGTCGGCTCGTCGACAAGGTCAACGACGCCATGCGCCGGAACCTCCCCGGCGTGCGGCTGGTGATGTGCTCCACCACTCCGAAACCCAAAAAGGCGGACAACTCCGCCCTCGCCAACGCCCAGCGCTATTCGGACCAAATGGTCGACGCCCATCTGCCGATGTCCTATCATGCGGGAACGGCGTTCTTCGATCAGGTCAAATTCTGCACTTCGATACTCAATAAGCCTTTCATCGCGCTCAACAACCCGGCGGAGCGTTACAGCAACTGGTTCGATCGCTACACCCCGCGGCTGTTGAAGCAGAACATCATCGCCTCGGCGGCGCTCAAGTGCGGCGGCTTCGGCTTCTGGCCCAACGACATGCTGACGGGAGCTTATTTCCACGCCGTGAGCGAAGCCTTCGCGGACGTGGCGCGCGTCGAAAGATTCTACCGCAGCGGCAAACGCGACGACAAGGCGGTCAAGGTCGCCCCGGCGGTGTGCGAGTTTTTCACGGTCGGCAAGGATACCGTCGCCCCGCCGACGGAGATGCGGGATCTGAAATGGATCGTCCACGAACTCGACGGCGAAAGACTGCTGACGGTATTGAACTACTCGCCGCACGCGGTCGTCGTCAAGGCGACGCTGCCCGAGCCCTGCGGAGTCACCGATCCCGACGGTCGGGCGTTGACCAGAAACGGCGAACGCACGCTCAAGGACGCGTTTCTGGCGGAGATCCCGGCGGACGGCTACGCGATCTACAAACTCGGCAGGGCCGCCGACGGCGACGCCGTACCGCAGGAGCCCCTCGAAGCGAAGGCAGCGGAGCAAACGGAAAAACTGCGGGCGAACTCCCCCTTCGCCATACTGCGCCGCCCGGACGCCCCGGTCAAATTGAAACGCCACTTCAGCGCCCGTTACCACATGCTCGAAATGAACAACGGCCGCGTCGCCGTGATGCTCGACCTCGGGCGCGGCGGACATGTCCGGGGCGTGGAGTTCATCGGCGTCAAGCAGCTCATGACCGGCAAGTGCCATCTGGGCAAGCTCTACTTCATCGACGCCGCGAGCTTGACCAACTTCCGGAACTTCGTCTTCGAGGGCGTCGAGGAGGCCCCCGGCAGGATCACCGCCAAGTTCTCCGCCGCCGTGCCGGAACGCGATGGGCGGGAGATCTACAGCCTCGCCGGGCTGACCGTCGCCAAGCGCATCACCTTGACCGACCGGGACGAATTGCTGATCGACCTCGAATTCGGCAACCCGACCGGCAGAGCGATCACGTCGGATTTCCGGATGCACAACATCTTCTGCGCGGGCGAATCCTACCTCCATGTCAACGGCAGAAAACTCACCAACCGGAAGACCGCGCGGATGAGCCTCTTCACCAAAGACGGAGAGTCTCTGCCTTTCCTCTGCGGCAGAGTCAAGCCGGAAAAGTGGAACGGCAAGGCGATCGTACAGGATGCGCGCCGCAAGGGAGTCAAATACCGCTGGACGGTCAGTGCGCCGGACTACGCCGGGGTATTCGTCAGCAACATCGGCTTCTTCACCGTCGAACCGGTGAGCGGACGCTTCACGCTGAAACCGGGCGAAAAGCGGTCCTTCCGCTTCAAGGCAAAGGTACAGCTGCCGAAATGAATTTGCGGCGGCGCGAACGATAAGGTTGGTTTCATGGACATCTGCATTTATTCCGACTTCGCGGGATGGCTCGGCGCCCCCGAACCGCAGCTGCGGCGGATCGCCGACGCCGGATTCACCCACATCGGCTGGGGGCACCAGTACAACACCGACTTCGCCTACGGACCGCACGAGATCGCCGACATCCGGCGCGTGCTCCGCGAGACCGGGCTGAAAGTGCTCGACGTACACGCGAGCTACGGTCAGGAAAAGCGCTTCTGGTCGCGCTGCGAATACGAGCGCAAGGCGGGTGTCGATCTCATGAAGAACCGGGCGCAGCTCGTCTGCGAGCTGGAGGCTTCCGGCACGCTCGTCACGCACATCCCGTACTTCATCTACGGCATTTCGCCCGAGATGAGAGAAGTCAAGACGCAGGAAACTCAACAGCTGATGCGGTCGCTCGACGAACTCGTGCCCTATCTCGACAAGCTCGGCGTCAAGCTGGCGGTCGAAAACATGTGCGACGACGACTTCACCACGCTGGACATGGTGCTCGAACGCTATCCGCAGCTGGTGTTGTGCTACGACACCGGGCACGGCAACTTCAAGGTGCTCAAGCAGCTCGACTACATCGAACCGCGCAGCAAACATCTCGGCGCCCTGCATCTGAACGACAACGACGGCGCCGCCGATCTGCACTGGAGCCCGTTCATGGGCACGGTGGACTGGGAGCGCGTGGTGCGGATGGTCGCCAATTCCGCCTACCGCGGGCCGTTGAGCTTCGAGATCATCATGAAGGCGACGCCGTTCCAGAAAACGCCGTTTTCGCCGCTGCCCAACTCCTCCGAGGAGGATCAGCGCGCGTATCTGAAGGACGCTTACGCGAGGTGCGAACGCGTCTGTCGGCTGTACGAACAGGCGTTGAGCGCCACGGCGCGGTAAGAGATATGACTTTCGAAACGGGGCCGGTCATGAAAAGATTTTTCGCTTTCGCGTGCGCGCTGGCGTGCGCGGTCTCCGCCGCCGCCGCGGATCTCGTCGTCCGCGGGGGAAAAAGCACGGATCAGGCGTTTTTCCTCACCCGTTCGCGGTGGATTGAGACCGAGAACGGATTGACCGGCACCGGCACCGACAACCCCGTCATGGCGGGAAGCGTCTACCGCCCCGACTCCTTCGAGGTCGAGGCGACGCTCGCGTTCGCCGAGCTGAGCGGCGGGGCCGCGCGGGTGTTCGCGGGCGACGTCGTCTGCGGCATCGACGGAAGCGGGCACCATTTCTTTCTCGAATCTCCCGCCGGATCGCGCGCGTTGGGACCGTGCGTCGACAAGATCGCCCCCGGCAAGCCCTTCACGGTCCGCATCCGGGGCGAAAAGGGGACGCTGTCCTACTTCGTCAACGGGGAGCTTCTGGGCGAGTGCGCCTATCCGACCGCCGGGGCGCTGGCGATCGGGATCGGTCCGTGGCGGTCGACGCTGTCGATAAGGGATTTTTCCGTTTCCGGCACGGCGGCGGGGAAACTCCGCGACACGCTGCCGGTGCGGGTTTTCCGCAAGCTCGTTCCGATCGGTCGGGATGGCGAAATACTTTTCGATCAGGAGCGCGTGCCCGACGGGAATTATTCCGCCAAGCTTTCGTCCGTGAACGGCGGAACGCCGCTCGCGGTCTTCCAAGCGGCGATCGCCGACGGACGGACGACGATCCGGAGCGAGGTGCTGCGGCGGGCGTATCTTGCCGCCGGCGGCGCGCACAACACCCGCAGTGTGGAGTTCGAGGCCGACATCCCCGGCTTCGGCATGCTGCGGCAGCGGCTGGTCCTGACCGATCCGGAGCGCAAGACGGTCCCCGCCCGCGGGAGCGTGGTCTGGCGCAACGGGCGCGGCTCCTTCGCGGTGAACGGGGTGGCGACCGGCAGTTTTTCCGGCTCCTACGGCTTCCACCACTGGCGCGGGCTCGCGGCGAGGTCGCTCGGCCGCTTCGGTGAAGTCGGAATCAACGACGCGGTGTACATCGACCGAGTCATTTTCTACATCGACGAAAAGGGGAACTTCGACCGCGAGCGCTACAAGCGCGACCTTTACGAGCGGCTGACCGCGGTGGTGGGGTGCAACCCCGGCGTGCGCTTCAAGATGTTCTACCATCTGTACATGCCGCCCGAGTGGTGCAAGGCCCACCCCGAAGAGTGCATCAAGCTCGACAACGACGCGCCGGGACTGCACGGCACGCCGGAACACTCGTTCCAGCCCTCCTACGCGTCGCAACTCTGGCGGCGGCAGATGGGGGAGATATTGGCGGAGTCCATCCGCATCATGCAGCAGTCGCCCTTCGCCGACCGGATGCCGTACATCCGCATCTGCTACGGCAACGGCGGCGAGTGGAACCATTACGGTTATCACGAAAAGGCGTACGTCGACTTTTCGGAGCCGATGCGCCGGGCGTTCGCCGAGTATCTGCGGCGCAAGTACCGGACCGTCGAGGCTTTGCGCAAGGCATGGAATTCCCCGGACGCCGATTTCGATTCGCCTTCGCTGATCCCGACCAGAGAGCAACGCCTGGCGGGCGGGGACTTCATCCGCGGCAACGGCGCGGCGGGGATGCCGGTCGTCGACTATTATGAATTCTTCCGGGAGTTCGCCGCGGACACGGTGATATACTTCGCCCGGATCGCCAAGAAAGCGTCGCGGGGGCAGATGCTGGTCGGCGCCTACTACGGCTATTACTTCGGGCACTGGGGCTCGAACCCCTACCACTTTCAGGATTCCGGGCACTACGCCTTGTCGCGGATCGCCGGGGCGAAAGAGATCGATTTCGTCGGCGGACCGTCGCCCTACAACCAGCGGGAATTATCGATGATCCCCAACGGCGTCAGCGGCACGCTGCGCCTCGCGGGCAAGCTCTGGGAGTCCGAGAACGACGAGCGGACGCACCACAGCGGCGAAGCGGAACGGAGGTACGGCACCACCGAAAGTTTGGCCGAGAGCATCGCCGTCTGCCGCCGCAACGCGATGATGAACTTCGCGGCGGGAAACAGCTTTTACTACTACGACTTCAACAAGGACTGGTACCGCGATCCCGAGTACATGGCGACAATCCGCCGCCTCAAGGAGATCGAAGGTGGTCTGCGCGCCAAAAACTGGAAGAATCCGGCGAAGCTGGCGATCGTCTTCAGCGAAAGCACCGTACCTTATCTGACGAGCGGCAACGGCAACAAGCTCCTTCTCCAGCAGAGGTATTTCTTCACCAAGCAGCTCCCGTGCCTCGGGATGCCCTGCGATTTCTATTTGACGGGCGACCTGCCGAAGATAAATTTCAAGCAGTACACGGCGGTGCTGTTCCCGAACGCCTTTTTCGCCGACGACAAGCTGATCGGCGACGTCCGGCGTTACGCGGCGGGCGGCGGTCGGACGCTGGTGTTCTTCCATTCGCCGGGGCTGGCGACGCGGCGCAACGAACCGGACGTGCGGCAGAGCGAAAAACTCACCGGCATCCGCATCGGCTTCGATCCCGAGGCGGTGTCGGGACCGATCGTCTGCGATCTGGGCAAGGTGGAAAAGAAACCGGTGCGCTTCCGCACGACCGTCGACGACGCGGAGGCGAAGGTGCTCTGCCGCTGGGCGGACGGAGCTCCGGCGGCGGCGGAAAAGCAGTTCGACAACTGGAAGTCCGTCGTGATCTGCCACCACGCGCCGAGCATTTCGCTCTTGCGCAACATATTGCAGGCCAGCGGAACGCGCTACTGGTCGAGCGGCCGGGCGGGACTCAACCAGTGCTCCTTTGCCGGTCCGCTGGTGTCGATGTACACCCGCAAGGCGGGCAAACAGACCATCTGGCTGCCCCGCAAAGTCGAGATCGCGGTCGACCTCTTCACCGGAGAGGTGCTGCGCCGCAACGGCTATGTCGTCGACTTCGTCTCGCCGGAAGTTCCGCACACCCGCGTGATCTTCGCGGGGAGTCTGGCGGACTACCGGAAATACTTCGAGCCCGGAACGGACAAATGAGCGATATATCGCCGCTGCGGACCGAACGCCGACGATTTCCCGATCGGGCGACGGAACGAAGCGAAAATACATGGAGAAACAAAAGCATGCCGGGGGTTGGTCGAAATGTCGTGGATTGATTGGTGCATCGTTTGCGTTCCGCTCCTGATCGTGCTGTATCTCGGGCTGAAGAGCCAACGCTACGTCCACGGCGTCGCCGGATTCCTCGCCGCCGACCGGGTGGCGGGGCGCTACGTCGTCGCCGTCGCCAGCGGCGAAGCCGCGATGGGGCTCATCAGCGTCATCGCCATGATCGAGAGGGACTACAGCAGCGGGATCGGCTTCACCTTCTGGGACCGGCTGGTCATCCCGCTGACGCTGCTCTTTGCGCTAACCGGATACTGCACTTACCGCTTCCGCGAGACCAAGGCGCTGACGATGGGGCAGTTTCTGGAGATGCGCTACAGCCGGTCGTTCCGGATCTTCGCGGCGTGCCTTCAAGCCTTCAGCGGGATCTTGAACTACGCGATCTTCCCGGCGGTGGGCGCGCGGTTCCTGATCTACTTTCTGAATCTGCCGGTCCGGCTGCAGCTGGGTTCGCTGACGCTCCCGACGACGGCGGTGGTGATGGCGCTGTTCCTCGGCGTGGCGCTCTTCATCGCACTCCTCGGCGGCCAGGTGACGATCATGGTCACCGACTGCATCCAGGGGTTATTGAGCTATCCGATGTACATACTGATCATCGGCTTCGTCCTCTACCGCTTCAGTTGGTGGGACGAGATCGCGCCGACGCTCCACAACCGCGTCGCCGGCGAAAGCTTCCTCAACCCCTACGACATCAAGAATCTGCGCAACTTCAACGCCTTTTACATCACGGTCGGGATCTTCTCGTCGATCTTCAACCGCATGGCGTGGTCCGGCTCGCAGGGGTACAACGCCGCCGCCAAAAACGCCCACGAGCAGAAGATGGGCGGAGTGCTCGGCACCTGGCGCAGCTGTTTTTCGACCATGATGTACACGATCCTCGCGATCGCGGCGTTCACCTATTTGAACCACCCGAAATTCGCCGTTCAGGCGCGCGAGATCCGGCTCAAACTGGCGGCGAAGGCGGTCGACGACGTCGCCGCCGCCAAGCGGTTTTCCGCGGCGTGCGAGGACATCAAAACGGATTTCGGAAACATCCCGGTACAAAAGTGGCCGACCGACGGCACTCGCCCGCTCTCGCGGGAAAAGAACCTCGACACGCCTTACCACGACGCCGTGAACGGCCGATTGAAGGACATCCGCGGCGGCAAGGGGACCAGCCAGACCTTCCGCACGATCTACCGGCAGATGCTCGTGCCGGTGGCGCTCCGCGAAATGCTGCCGACCGGCATCGTCGGCGTCTTCTGCGCGATCATGATCTTCCTGATGGTCTCGACCGACACGACCTACATGCACAGCTGGGGCGGCGTCATCGCTCAGGACATCATCCTGCCGCTGCGCAAAAAGCCCTTCACGCCGAAACAGCATCTTTTGCTGCTGCGGTGCTGCATCGTCTTCGTCTGCCTTACGGCCTACTTCTTCAGTCTGTTCTTTTCGCAGCTGGACTACATCAAGATGTTCATGCAGATCACGGGCGCGATCTGGATGGGCGGCGCGGGATCGTGCATCGTCTTCGGGCTGTACAGCAGATTCGGGACCACCGCCGGGGCGTTCTCGGCGCTGATCTCGGGGAGCACCATCGCGCTGGGCGGCTTCATATTGCAGGCGAACTGGGTGAACCGCGTCTACCCGTGGCTCGAAAGGATCGGCTGGCTCGGCACGGTGGACCGAATCCTGCGCGCGGTGTCGTCGCCGTTCGATCCCTACATCAAGTGGTACGCCGGTCCGAAGGAGTTCCCGATCAACTCGCAGGAGATACTCTTCCTCTCGATGGTCTTTTCGATCTTCATGTACATCACGGTGTCGCTGCTGACCTGCCGCAAACCGTTCAATCTGGACCGGATGCTCCACCGCGGCATCTACAACCTCGACGGTTCACCGAAGGCCGCGAAGGAAAAATTCTCCTTCCGGAGCATCCTGCGCAAACTGCTCGGGATAACCGATCAGCACACCGCCGGCGACAAGATCATCTCGTGGACGGCGTTCCTCTACAGCTTCGGTTACTGCTTCGTGCTGGCGTTCCTCACCGTCGTCGTCTGGAACTCGGTCTCGCCGTGGTCGACTCGCAACTGGAGCTGGTACTTTCTGATCACCTCGGTCCTGGTGGCGGGGGCGGTGGCGCTGACCAGCGCGGTCTGGTTCACGATCGGCGGCATCCGCGACCTGAGGGCGCTCTTCAAGGAACTCCGCGACCGTCAGGACAACGCGCTGGACGACGGTTCGGTGACGGGACACGTCTCCGCCGCCGATGCCGAGCAAATGGCGGAAATAGAAAAGAACACCGGCGCGGCCCCGAACGGCGCGGCGCCGGACAAATAACCATCGAATAAGGAATCGCAACATGTCCATCGACTTCTTCGGACGGAAACTGAACACCTACCGCGCAAACCTGCACACCCATTCGACCTTGAGCGACGGGGAGTTCACCCCGGATCAGGTCACCGATCTGTACTCGAAGGCCGGATACGACGTCATGTGTTTCACGGACCACCGCAAAACCAGCCGCATTTCGGAGATCGATCCCCGCGGCATGCTGCTGCTCCCCGGCGCGGAACTGCACCCGACCGGGGGACGCATCACCATCAGCCATCTGCTCTGCGTCGGTCTGCCGGAAGATTTCGACGTTTCGATCGCCGAGCGGGGCAAGCCGGGCGAAAATCACATGCAGCCGACGATCGACGCCGTAAACGCGGCGGGCGGACTGTGCTTTTTCGCGCATCCCTACTGGTGCGGCTTCCGCGCGGAGGAGATCGCCGCACTGCACGGTCTGGCGGGCATCGAAGTCTACAACACCTCGACACGCTATATCGGCAAGGCCTACAACATGAACATCTGGGACGACCTCCTCGACATGTATTGCCCGCTGCCCGCGCTCGCGGTGGACGACGTGCACCATGCGCACGATCTCTTCGGCGGATGGACGGAAATCTGCTGCGAGGAGCGCACCGCGGAGTGCGTCACCGCGGCGCTCAGGAACGGCCACTACTACGCGACGCAGGGGCCGCGCTTCAAGCGCCTCAGCTATCACGACGGCATCTTCGAAGCGGAGTTCACTCCGGTCACCACGGCGATCGGCATGTCGAACCGCTGCCGCGGTTTCTGCGCCGAGGTGCCGAACTTCAAGGGCGACGGCAAGACGCGGGAAATAACCAGCTGCCGTTTCGACGTGAGCGGCTTTTTCGCCCCCGAAAAGGCGAGCATCAAATCGACCTACCTGCGGCTGCAGATAATCGACGCCGAGGGGCGCTACGCCTGGAGCAACCCCGTGGCGATCCCGTAAAGCTCCGGACCGATCATCGGGGGTTCGGCGCTCTGTTCCGACAACCGGGCGGCGGGCATATTTCAAGATGAAAAAAAAGCCCCCGTCGTGCCGCCGCCCGAGTCTCCCGCGGCGGGACG
>Ga0310696_10001173_pt1 | contig 38472 bp, 24 predicted proteins | sample AusTroGonzalo_MG_4_FD_203885 | JGI IMG/M metagenome (GOLD analysis project Ga0310696, IMG submission 203885) | Bovine rumen microbial communities from tropical cattle in Woodstock, Queensland, Australia - Gonzalo_02 (v2) (version 2) | ecosystem: Host-associated > Mammals > Digestive system >... | reverse complement strand
TTCGACAAGTTGTTCGACCAGTTCTTCCAATTCTTGGAGGAGAAGCATCTGATTATGAACGAGGGGGTTATGATAGACGGAAGTTTCGTGGAAGTTCCCCGCCAGCGCAATACCCGAGAGGAAAACAAGCAGATTAAGGAAGATGAAGGAGACAAGTTGTGGAATCCGGAAGATGGCGATACCGAAAAGGAGAAGAAACGCAAGGCCAACAAGAAAAAGCAGAAAGACACGGATGCACGATGGACGAAGAAAGGCGGAGAAAAGTATTTCGGCTACAAGAACCATGCAAAAGTGGACAAGGGTAGCAAATTCATCAAGAAAGGGGTGACCACCAATGCATCCGTCCATGATTCCAAACCGGTGAAAGATCTTGTGGATGAGAAGGATAGGGGGCAGGATATGCTCGCTGACAGCGCATATATCGGCAAGGGGGTGAAAAGAGTGATGCGGAAGTTCCAAATGAAGGACAAGGTGATCAAACGAAACACCCGGGGCAAGAAAATCAGCAAATGGCAGGAGACCATCAACAAAAAGAACTCGAAGCTGCGCGTAAGGGTGGAACATGTGTTCGGGTTCTGTGAACAAAGCCTTCACGGGATGTTCAGCAGAGCCATCGGCTTTGCGCGGAACGCGGCCTTCAACACCTTTACAAACCTCATTTACAACCTGAACCGCTACGAACAGATCTTGCGATTAGGAATAAACTAACTCAATAAAACACTATAAATCAACGATATACAAACTTGTACAATAAAAAAAAGAAAAAAAATCAAAACGGCTGCAACCATTCGGCTTTTTTGCATCTATATAACTAGATAAAGTTGTTATCTTTGCAGCGTCATATCTTCAGGTTCTGTTTAACGGACCTCGCAGGGTCTGGGGATGTGGCGCGAAAGTGGAAAAAATAGAGGTCCCCTATTGAATAAGCGGCTGTAATCAACCAATTATGATATATGCTGAAAAGTAATCCGACGGAGGAAAATCCTTTCCACAGCCTCGTGCTGGAAGCACGATATTTCAATAACCCCACACGGCACTCACTTCGTTCATTTCGTGTGGGGTGTGCGACCGATGTGCGAGGATGCGTGTCGGAGACACGCAACTATTGCAAGATGAGTAGTAGCGTGCATCCTGCACGCCGCAAGTACATCGCATCTATCCCCCCCACACTGCGCTCCACTGCGTTACGCTTATGTGGGGTTATTAATATGCCGTGCCTCTGGCACGATTGGCGGAACTCATCTCTAAGTGCGTTAATCCACTATAATAACACGTTTCTATAAACAAACATCATGAAAAAGCACCTCCTATATCTTATTATAATATGTACCGCCCTCGGTCTCTCCGCACAGACCTTCACCGAGTGGCAGGATCCCGCCGTATTCGAGGTCAACAAGCTCTACCCGAGAGCCAATATCCCGCAAAACGACCCCTTTATTGAGGAAGTCGTTTTCGATCCTCACATTGGGAACCCTTATTTCAAGAGAATTGAATGGATGGCGTTCAACTATGTGCCCAATGCTGATGAACGACCTACAGATTTTTTCCGAACAGATTATGACGAAAGCAAAGGCCTATGGTTCATCGAATTCATTCCTAGCAATTGGGAACTGCATCAAGGAAGGTACGGTGTGCCCGTCTATGTAAACACCACCAACGACTTCGACAACAGCCAGTTACCCAAAGTGCCCGTGAAAGGCAATGCCGTGGGCAGTTACCGCAGATGGGTGGACATCGACAAAACATGGGAGGACAAGCAGGTGATTATCAACATCGGGGGCGCGAAATCCTGTTTCTACCTTTGGGTGAACGGCGAGTTTGTGGGCTACAGCGAAGATGCCAAGACCAACTCCGAGTTCGACATCACGCGATTCGTAAAGTTCGGGGAGAGTAACCTGATTGCCCTACAGGTCTTCAAATGGAGCGACGGTTCCTATTTCGAGTGTCAGGATTTCTGGCGGCTGAGCGGCATCGAGCGCGAAATCACCCTCTACGCCCAACCCAAAACGCATATTTTGGATTACAAGGTAGTAGCGGATTTGGATTCCACGTATAAGAACGGGGTTTTGGATGTGGAGGTGACGGTGGAGAATTTGGCACCGCAAAATGTAGGGGCGAATAATCATTCGCCCTTGGGACGAATCACCTTTGATTACGGACCATATAATGTAACCCGCCCTATCAAGATTCCCGACAATGGCAAACAGACATTCCGTTTTCATTTCACCCTTCCTGATGTGGATTCATGGAATGCAGAACATCCTTATTTATATCCCTTTTGGATTATTTTGGAAGACAACCAAGGAAACACCCTTGATGAAGCGGCTATCTCCATCGGTTTCCGTAATATCCGCATCGAGAACGGGCAATTGTTGGTTAATGGTGTGCCGGTGACCATCCGAGGGGTTGACCGGCATGAGCATGACCCGAAAACGGGACACGTGGTCTCTATAGAACGTATGGAACAGGACATCCAGCTGATGAAGGCCAACAACATCAACACGATACGCACGAGCCACTATCCCAACTCGCCGGAGTTTTACTATCTGTGCGATATTTATGGTATGTACGTCATCGACGAGGCCAATGCCGAGTCGCACGCGCAGGGCTATGGGGAAAAGTCGTTGGCGAAACGCGCTGACTTCAAAGAGGCTACAGTGGCCCGCACCCGCAATATGTACGAGCGCGACAAGAACCATCCCTGCATCATCTCGTGGTCGTTGGGCAATGAGTCAGGCAACGGCGTGTGCTACGAGGCGGCCTACGACTGGCTGAAGGCAAAGGACAGCACCCGCCCCATCCAGTACGAGCGCGCCCTCTACGACCGCAACACCGACATCGTCACCATCATGTATCCTTCTGTTGATTACCTCTCTAAATACGCCCAAAAACCACAAACCCGCCCGTACATTATGTGCGAGTACGCACACGCGATGGGCAACAGCTGCGGCGGTCTCCAGAATTACTGGGACACCATCTACAAGTACCCGCAACTACAGGGCGGCTGCATCTGGGACTGGGTCGATCAGGGCTTGCTCACAACTGGTAGAGACGGGGCGCGCCCCGTCTCTACAGATAAATATTTCGCTTACGGTGGTGATTTCGGGGAGAACATGCCCTCCGACGGCAACTTCTGCATCAACGGCTTAGTGGGTCCCGACCGCAAGCCGCACCCACAGTTGGCCGAGGTGCGGAAAGTGTATCAGCCCATCAAGATTGAGGTCGTGGATTGGGATTCATTGAAGTTCCGCATCATCAACCGCTTCGATTTCAGCAACTTGGAGGAATATTCGCTGCAATGTATGTTGCGTCCCGATGTAGCTCGTGAAATACCCGTACATCCTGATAATTTTCTTGCGAGACCTCTCCATTATCTTATGAGAACAATACCTATCATTCTTGCTCCGCACGATACGAATTATTTCACCCTGCCAATAGAAATCATAGAACATATACAGGATTTGGATACGGTGTCACCTGGCCAGGATGTGATGCTGGATTTTATGTTATATACTAAAAGTCAAAACCGCCAACAATGGCAATTAGATTCTTCTTTTAGCAGTATCATTGCTTACGAACAGTTTAAACTGCCGGTGCCGAAGCGCAAACCGCAAGGCGCCAATTTCGGCTTCTTCACCGACAGTGTGACCTGCCATTGGGAAGGCACCATGCTCAATATCAATGTGGGCAAAGTGGATATTCTGTTTGACTCCAAAACCGGACATATTGCCAGCATCAAGAAAGACGGGAAGTCCGTGGTAGTGGATGGTCCGCAGCTTAATTTCTGGCGGCCGCCCACCGACAACGACGAGGTGGATGGCCATGGCGCACTGCTCTGGCGCCGAATCGGGCTGGACAATCTCATTTGGACCGTGGATAAAGTCGATGTGGGCAACAATTGGGCCGGCAACTTTACCATTACCGTGCAACGCATAGCGGAAAACGAGAACGGAGAAATGGTATTTAGCACGTATGAAGACTATGAAGTGAAACGAAGCGGCGACATTCAAATCCATTACGATTTTGTCAGGAGTGAATGGGTTCCCTCTTTCCCGAAAATCGGTGTGCAAATGAAAGTATCGGACGAGTTAGTGACCACCGAATGGGTAGGTTACGCACAAGAAACGTATAAAGACCGTCAGGCCTGTGGTTTCATAGGTCATTACGAAGCTCCAACGGATGACCTGTTCCACCATTACGTGCGACCGCAGGCGGCGGGCAACCGTATGCAAACGCGCTACGTGTCGCTCTTCAACAAAGAGCACCAGCGGATGCTTTCTGCCCGACTTTCGGGTTGGCATCTGAAAGATTTTCAATTCAGTATTTATCCCTACGATGATGAGAATATAGAGCAAGCCAAACATACCAATGAACTCAAAAAGGCGGGACACTATACTTTAAATATAGATTATGATCAAGCAGGCTTAGGTACCGCCACCTGCGGTCCAGGTGTTGCCGAAAGAGATTTGGTAAAGATGGAATCCCGTGTTGTTTCTATGGAATTGCATTTGCAACTTGGTGAGAATGTGTTCTTTGAGGATTTCTTCGTGGATCAGTCCAAAAATTTGGATCCTATGTTTGGTCGATGCATCAATTTTAGAAAAAGAAGAGGTTCTTGGGATCCCATCACGCTTCTCAGCAAGCCCACAGCCCCTTACGATAAAGATGCCGACACTATCCTTGTGGACGAGAAAATCGGCAATCCCGCCGACTTTCATGAGGGTTGGTTCGGCTTCTTCGGGAAACCGATGACCCTCGACTATGAAACTGGACAATGGATTTGTAACGGGCAAGACTGCACCCCCGATTCTCTGACCGTCACGCTCAGTTTCGCGCACCATCCGTCGCAGTGGGTGTTCCTGCCACAGAAGGTGACGGTGTCGTACTCTAAGAACGGCAAGAAGTTTAGCAAGCCGGAGGAAGTTGTACTGCCGTTCGACCCGACCTTGGAGGCCAACGGCAAGCCACGGGTCTGCATTTTGCGTCACAAAATCCCAAATAAAAACGTTAAGTACATCCGCATCGAGGCCGAGCCGGTGGAGAAATTGCCCAAATGGCACGCGGCCCCTGGCGAAAAGGTGTGGATTATGACGGATGAGATCCGTGTTGGCCGGTAGTAGAGACGCAAAATTTTGCGTCTCTACGGAATGGCATTTGACATGTCTCTGCCAAACACCATTTGGGCCATGTAGAGACGCGCCGCGGCGCGTCTCTACGGAACGACAATACACCTGTTTCAGACAATTATCATTTTTAAGAATTTTTAAGACACCATCATTCGAAAAAAGTATATTTTTGCGCCTTGGAATAAAAGGCGAAAAAAAGTAGATTATAAACAATAATTATTAACCCCAAAAAAATCAAAAAAATGAAAAAAGTATTTAGCGTACTGGCTGTTGCAGCCCTGTTTTTAGTGTGTCTCACCGGTTGTAATCAGGACAAGACTTACGCCGATTTGCTGACCCAAAGTAAAGGTTGGGTGTTGTCTACCGCTACCTCAAACCCTCCCTACGAAATGCAAGATCACAGTTTAGTCTCCGACCTGATGACAGAAGGTTATCTTACCGATTTTGAAAAGGATTATATCATTACGTTCAACGCTGATGGCTCCATGTATGTAAAACCCGGTAAGACCGTCGCTCCCAATGATGAAGTTGGTTACACTGCTGAAACTCGCCTCGGCACCTGGCGTTTTGACAACGAACTTATCCCCACATTGCTCTACATGCAAGTTCCTTTCTTCATGGATGAGGATGTTGAGGTTTGCAAAATCCTCTCCCTTACCAAAGACGAACTCAAACTCAGCTGCACCATCAACGATGATGATCCCTATGCAAAGGGAACCTATTCTTTCATCCTGACTTACGTTCCCGCTAAGTAATTTTAACAAAACATCACTTTAAACCCAATAAAAAAATGAAAAAATTATTTTTAGCAGTATTGTGCGCAGGCCTTTTCTTCGCTTGCGGTAACAAGAATCAAGCAGAAAACCAGCCCGCTCAAGACTCCGTCGTCGCCGAGGAAATCGTTGAAGAACCCGTCGCCGAGGAAATCGTTGATGAACCCGTCGCTGAGGAGCCCGTCGCCCAGACCACTCCCGCCAAGAAAACCACAACTTCAACGAAGAAAAACAACAATTCCACTGGCATGACCGCTGCCAAAACAACGGAGAACACCTCTGTTGAGCAGCATGCTAAGGAAGCCGCTGGCCGTGTTGCCAACAAGGCTATCGACAAAGCCGAAACTGAGGCTACGACCACTATCGTGAACAGTGGCAAAAAGAAAAGATAATCTTTCATTATCTTGCATAAAAAAGGTGTTCTTTCAGGACACCTTTTTTGTTTTAAAAAAAAGTGTACTTTTGTGCAATTTTATTTTGGACAGAAAAAAGATGAATATCAAGGAGAAAATACGCGTGGTTCCTGACTTTCCGACACCCGGAATCCAGTTTTACGACATTACAACTTTGCTCAACGATGCACAAGCATACCGCGAAACTATCGATTCTATGGTGTTGATTGCCAAAAAGTTCAATCCCGATGTAGTGGTTGCCCTTGAGTCGCGCGGCTTTTTCTTCGGCACAAATCTGGCTCTCCAACTAGGCGTCCCCTTTGTCCCCATACGCAAAAAAGGGAAACTCCCATTCAAGACCTATCAGGAGACTTATTTACTCGAATATGGCAGTGCCACAATGGAAATCCATACCGATGCGATGGCCGAAAACCAAAACGTGCTCATTATTGACGATGTGCTGGCTACTGGAGGCTCCATGGCGGCAGCTGTAAATCTTGTCAACCATTTCCATCCCAAAGACATCCATCTGCTCTTCCTGATGGAGCTGGAAGCGCTCAAAGGACGCAAAAAACTGTCCAAATATTCCATTGACAGCTTATTAACAGTATAAAACAACTAATCAAATAAATTTTTTATGAAGAATATCGATTGGAAAAATCTGTCTTTCGGTTACATGAAGACCGATTACAATGTCCGCTGCTATTTCAGAAACGGCGAGTGGGGAAAACTGGAATTGTCTTCTGACGAATACATTCCGATGCACATGGCTGCTTCCTGCCTGCATTACGGTCAGGAGGCTTTTGAAGGCATGAAGGCCTTCCGTGGCAAAGACGGCAAGGTGCGCCTGTTCCGTTGGGAAGAAAACTGGAAACGTCTCAACAGTTCCGCCGACACCATCATGCTGGCCCCCATCCCTGAAAAGCTGTTCTTCGACGCTTTGGAGATGGTGATCAAAGCCAATGCCGAATACATTCCGCCTTACGGCACCGAGGGCTCCCTCTACATCCGTCCGCTGCTTATCGGCACCGGCGCCACCATCGGTGTGAAACCCGCCGACGAATACCTCTTCATCGTTTTCGTGATGCCCGTCGGACCTTATTTCAAGGAAGGTTTCAAACCCACCGACATGCAGATCGCCAAGGATTACGACCGTGCAGCTCCGCTGGGCACCGGTCACGTGAAAGTCGGCGGTAACTACGCCGCTTCCCTCCGCGCCGGCGAACGCGCCCACAAAGAAGGCTTCAGCGCCTCCATCTTCGCAGACGCCAAGACCAAAACCTACATTGACGAGGCTGGCCCCGCCAACTTCTTCGGCATCAAGGACGGCAAATATGTGACCCCGGATTCCGGCTCCATCCTGCCCTCCATCACCAACATGAGCCTTCGCACCATCGCTGAGGACCTCGGCCTCGTGGTTGAGAGACGTCACGTCAGACTCGATGAAATCGACACCTTCGAGGAAGCCGGCGCTTGTGGTACCGCCGCCGTCATCTCCCCCATCCACAAAATTCAGGACAGAGAGACTGGCAAGGAATATGTCATCTCCAAAGACGGCAAACCCGGCCCCTGGTCTATCAAGATGCGCGAAACCCTTATGGGTATCCAATATGGCGAAATCGAAGACAAACACGGCTGGTGCACCATCGTGGAGTGCTAACTGATTGTCACAAACTATCAGAAAAGGATGTCTTCGGGCATCCTTTTTTTGCTTTTGGCCTTTGGCTATTGGCCTATTTTCAAGCCAAAAATCAGAGTAAAAATAAATTTTCCACCACCAATCAGAGTATATCGAAAAAAGTGTATTTTTGCCGCCTCAAAAAATTTTATTCACCAATTAAAGAAAGAGGTATTTTTTATGATTATTGTTCCCATTAGAGAAGGCGAATCCATCGACAAAGCGCTCAAGAAACTGAAAAAGAAATTCGACAAGATTGGCGTGAAGAAAGAAATCCGCGCCCGTCAAGAATTCACTAAAAAGAGCGTCATCAGACGGGAGCAATTGCGCAAGGCCATCTACGTTCAGCAGCTTCGCGCCGCTGAAAACGAATAACAGCAGGCTTTGACAATCAAAAGGAAACAGGGCGCGACCCTGTTTTTTTTTGTCCATCGTGAACGTATGCAATACGTCCCTACAGTGGTTAACGATATGGTTTATACAGATTTCATCGACTATCTGAAATACGAACGGCGGGTGTCGCCCCACACGGTGACCGCCTACGAAGGCGACTTGTCCCAGTTTTTCAGCTTTTTGCAGGAGAATTTGGAAATTCATCAACTGCAAGATGTTCATAGCGGGGATATCCGCGCATGGGTCATCTCGCTATTAGAAGACGAATCTTTAGACCCTCGTTCTGTGGGCCGAAAAATCAGTGCCATCAAAGCTTTCTATCGCTACAAACTGAAAATCAAAGAGTTATCGGTCAATCCAACCCTCACTATCCATACTCCGAAAACTGCAAAAAAACTGCCACACTATGTGGAACAAAGAGATATGGAACACCTGTTTGCCAACATCCCCTTCGAAAGCACTTTCGAAGGACTGCGCGACCGGACCATCCTCGAACTCTTTTACGCCACAGGGATGCGTCTTTCGGAACTGCTCAACATCAAAATCCAAGATATTCACTTCCAAGATAATACCGTCAAAGTATTAGGAAAACGGAACAAAGAGCGCATCATCCCCTTCGGCAACCGCCTGTCTGAGTTATTGACATTATACTTGGATAACTTGCAAAAAATTTTTTCCCACGGAACCGAAAATAATTATATCTTTGTCACCGTTAAAGGAAAACCACTTTATCCGAAAGCGGTGTATCGAATTGTACGAAAATATTTGGATATGGTAACCACTATCGATAAACGCAGCCCACATGTGATTCGTCACACTTTCGCAACTCATCTGCTCAACAATGGAGCAGACCTCAACGCGATTAAGACCATCCTGGGGCACAGTTCGCTGGCGGCCACGCAAGTATACACGCACAATTCTATCGAACAATTGAAGTCCATTTATAAACAAGCTCATCCAAGAGCATAAATTAAAAGGAGGTTTTTATGAAAATTAACATCAATTCCGTACACTTCAAAACGGATCAGAAACTGGAGAACTTCATTACCGAGAAGGTGGAGAAGTTGAACAAACTGCACGACGGTATCATGGGTGCCGATGTTGCACTGAAATTGGAGAACACCGAAGCGCCGGAGAACAAGACCGTTGACATCCGTATGAACATTCGGGGCTATGACGCCCGCGCCAGCAAGACGGCCAAAACCTTCGAGGAAGCAACCGATCTCGCCATTGACGCCCTCAAAAAACAACTCCAGAAAAACAAGGAGAAAGAACAGAACAAAAGACCCTCGGGAGAACTCTCCTTTGAGGAAAAGGAATAATTCTGAGACACATTCTCGTAAAAACGCCCCGTCTGACACAAGTCAAGCGGGGCGTTTTTTTCAAACGAGGTTCGTTATCTTGCAAATTTTTTCTCCAACGAAACCTCGTGATAAATCTGCGTAATGATCTCCTTTGTGTAAAGCGGGAAATCGGCTTTCATCATCCAGTCATAATAGGCTGGCTCAACTCTAAACACCTCATTCACAGGTTTTCCCTTGTGTTTTCCAAAATTGAACACAGGCCTTTGCTGCGCATCCATAATGATATGGCCGGCCAAATCCACCGCCTGTCGCTCCGTGGTGAACGCACTCAAGGCACGCACATCGTTCTGCACGGGGACAAATGTGCGTTTCGTACGGTGATCCGTATATTCCACGCCGTCATAAAGATCCAACTGGGCCTTCAACACCTCGCAAGTCGCCCTTGTATCAGCACTGGCATGGTGAGCCTCTGTCAAATCCCCATGACAGTAGAACTTATAGGCAGCTATCAGATTTCGTGGTTCCATCTTGTGGAAAATATTCTGGACATCTATGAGATAACGGTCCCGCAGGTCGAAACGACGGCCACAGCGAAGGAACTCTTCCACCAACAACGGAACATCGAATTTGTTGGAGTTGTAGCCAGCCAAATCAGCATCCCCGATGAACGCCATCAAGTCGTCAGCAATCTGGGCAAAGGTCGGCTTGTCGCGCACATCTTCGTCCGTAATTCCATGAATGGCGGAACACTCTTCAGGAATCGGAATACCGGGGTTTATCAGTTCAGTGCGACTAATCTCCTCACCGTCAGGCATAACCTTTATCAGCGAAATTTCCACGATTTTATCTTTTCCGACATTCAAGCCGGTGGTTTCCAAATCAAAAAAAACCAATGGTCTGCTTAGATTAAACTTCATATTATTGCTTGATTATTTTTTCAGTAACTATAGTCTTATTGTGCGATGATAACTGTATGAAATAAAGCCCTGAAGGATATTTTTCCAAGGACAACTCATTCGAATAAAGTGTGCCCGACTCCACACATTGTCCGTACACATTCATGATACTGTACTGCATATCTTGCTCATTATCCTCCATCTGAATATGAACAACCCCGGTGGTAGGGTTCGGATATATGCGGATATTCTGTTGGGCATGCGAGGCCACACCCGAATGGTCAAACGATTTTCCAACTACAGGGCGTATCATCGGAGCGCCTTGGTAGAATGAAGGATACCAAAATGCCGCTGTACGATAGAAAAATTTGCCGCTTGCGTCATTGTTTTGGTCAAAACCGATATTCAACTGCACATCATTGTCTTGATAAAAACCGACATAGAAAGTCCCCGATACGGCCAAAGGCTCGTCAAGATAATACGGCACAAAATCGAGGTAATCATCGGCAAATGCAGGAAGTTGGGAAGGCAACTCGTATAACACGGTTCCCGGGCCCTCGCTGCCGTCAGCACAAAAACCGTCATCATCCCAAACCATCAACGTAAACGGCGCCACATTCTCATCATTAAGCGTATGATTAAACCATATACGCACGGCTTGCAACGTGTCAGGCTCGGCTAAAGTAAACTTGACGGCAAAGGAAGCCTGCGGATTCGACATGGTGGAGAGCACACTGTAACCTGCCTCCGCGGTACCGTCGTCGTATGCATAATAGTTATAGAACTTCTGCTCGAACACGGCCGTGTCGTTTGACCTCCGTTCGTCATTCACGCCCACCATACTGAAAATATGTGTGACGGTAAACACCGCACTGTCAGCCCCATCATAATCGTATACCATCTCCAATAGCGGTGAAACATGGTGCTCCGCATCATGCAAACCGTGCAGGTAATAGGGCTGCGCATTCTCGTTGTTCAGCGGTGACACATAGATGGTCTGACCGTGATTCTTGACAATATTGAACGTATAATTCGTGTTTTTCACCGAATTGGACAAGTTGCTCAAATCATTGTGGAATTTGGTAATCATGTCCGTCGGACGGTACTGTTTCCAAGGCATTGCCTGATATTCTTTCAGCGTCGACATTGTAGGGCTCACAAACGTCACATCGTTGGGATAAAGATCGTTTGCCCTGCGATTGAGATCCAACCTGACATAGTCGATGTTCCATTGATCACAATTGCTCGTCCAACCGACGATATTTGCGCTAGTCCATGCATCTTCGTCCAAGCTTGCAAAATTCCTAAAACGAAACTGGAAATTATCACGATAATACTGATTGTCAGTAATAGGAATCATCACTTGTTTGAAATATTCCAACGGATTTTCGGCAACCCATTCGCTCACATCACAGCCGTAAGACGACCAAACCTCATTCCAGACATACTCATCCTCAAAGATAGAGTCCACGGGCATCAAAATCGTTTCACCAGCATAAGCATCGTTTTCAAAAACGTAATAGGTGCCCGGCATAAAGGGATTATCTATAGAATCGCCCGTATGATAGTATTGGCCTTCTTCAATAACATATTCTCCAAAGGCAAAGCCCACAAACACCTCATTTCCAGTGGCATATCCAAATTCAAGAACTAATTTGTCAGAGTGTTCCGGAGCATCACCCACAATCTGCCAACCACCTGCTGGATAAGTCTTGCTTGCTCCTGCCGGCTGGTAGAAAAAACTCAGATAGAGGGAGTCGGAAACCTGCATCGGACGGTGTTGGGTGAAATTACTGTCGAGACGAATCGGGTTGGAAGTCAATGTGTCAGCAGGAAAAGGCATACGCGCGGCATGCGCATAAACCTGCCCGAACTCATTGAGGGCATCAAGCGTCACCACTCCGATAGAAGGAGGGTAAACGGCAAAACCCGTGTTAACATAACCTTGGTCATCCTTCCACAAACGAGCATCCGGATATCCGGTATAATTGGAAAAATCATCCACAAAAGGCAGTTTCAAACTCTGGGAGGCCCTGACAGGAACTCCCTTTTTTGCGGCTTTCACCACGACAGGATTCTGTACCATCCCCGTCAAAATCTCTTGTGATTTTCCCACAAACGGGATTAATAGCAGGCACAATATGCCAATTTTCAGTAATAGTTTCATAAATGAATTTGTTTTATGATGGTTATAATGGATTTTCTGAAGTCCCTGTGCTGTCTTGCTCTGGCAGATAGCCGATATTCTTGCCGACCACAAGGGTGATTTTCTCCCCCTGTTTGATGGGAGTACCTTGCGGTATGAGGTGTCCTTTATAAAACACTTTCAGCACCACATTTTCGTAAGGACTGGGTTCTTCAAGCACCTTTTCCAACACCAATCCCTGCGACTCAAGCATGATTTGCGCTTGGCGAAGCGGCAAATCCTTCAATTCCAACATCTTAATTGTTGGAGGTTCCGCAGCGGCCACTGTAAGATAGACCTTTCGTCCACGTTTTACCTTCTCCCCGGGAAGCGGGTTTTGCTTGAGAACCGTACCCGGTGTTGCTCCATTTTCATATAATTCATCGTTGACCACGAACACAAAGTCTTCCGGTGTGCCCTGCTGGGTCAGTTCCTCGGCTGAACGCCCCGCATAAGAAGGCATCTCAATCTCATGACCATGGCGGGTAAAAAGACGAAGGAACAAAATGACCAAAATGAAAATGACTGCAGTGACCAAAATGGCCATCAATATGTGGAAACCCGATTTGCTCGGGTTGAGTAATCCTCGAAATATGCCGTTTTTCTGCTTGCTCATGAAGTACGTTTTCGCTCTATAACTTATGTTTTTTAAAACCTGCAAAAATACACTTTTAATTTGAAAGTTAAACGTAACGGAAATGGATGGATTTTAGTATTCCAATTCGCCCTTCAAACCGCCAAAAACATACACCACCTTAAAGCGCAGGCCGAAACCTTGCATCGGATAATTGCGAATAATCTCGTAATATTGGTTGGTAATGTTCAACAACTCGAGTTTCAGCCCCACTGAAGAACGACGGAAGTCAAAATCATGACTCAATGTAATGCCATGATCCAAGTAACCAGCGACTTCATTGGCCGGAATATTTTGTGATAGCGCATACCGTTTTCCACAACCGATAAACGAGTATGTAACGGTGACCCAGGGTGTTTCCATGCTAAGGCTCAGCGAACCGGACCAATGGGGCGTATAGGGAATCTGATGGTTAAAAGTCTTGCCATCAGGATCTGTGCGATCCACCGCCCACTGGTATGTCACATTGCCATTAAGCCGCAATATGTATTTTCCAGTGATACGGTACTGCCAAAATGTGTTCAGTTCCGCACCCGCGATATAAACTTTACCATAGTTCAACATGGTCCAGGAGAACAGATTATGCGAAGGAAAGGCCACTATCTTGTCTTTCACAATGTTAAAGTAACCGTCAAGCGTGGAAGAGACCATGACATGGCCAGATGCCAAATAAGCCTCTTTCAAAACCAAACCAAGATTCCACTGATGGGTCTTCTCCGGTTTGAGGTTTACATTGCCGACCTCACGATAGTAAAGATCATTGAATGTGGGCATGCGAAAAATGTTTTTGTAAAAGGCGCGCAAATGCAGCGTCCGTGAAAGCTCCACCGAAGCGCCCACTGCAGGCGAAAAATGTGTATAATCTTGTATATCAGGATTTTCTTTTATAATATTATCCACATAAGTGAATAACAAATTGGTGTTGAGTTTCCATCGTTTACCCGACAGAATGGCCGACAGCGAAGTAAGCGACGTGAACCTACCTGGATGCGCGTAACTCAACGAGTTAGCCTTCATCTGCTGGAAGAAGACATCCTGCGCCACCGCAATCTGCAAATTGCGAACATTGCGTAGAGAATCCTTCTCTAATATAGGTGTAAACAACACTGTATTAGAAAGATAACTTTCGTGTTGATGATAACGGTTGTCGAGAAAACCCGCCGCATTCAAATAATCGGGATCGTAGTAACGGGTATAATCATAATTGAACTTCGCATTGGCCTGATAGGCCCACCTGTCATTGAAATATTTGTGATAATGAACCTGCCCGAATGCATTTTGATTCCACAGTTTTTGGTGGGATTCATTATAGTAGAAAATAGTGGCGGAAGGCAACTCGCGTGCCGAATTGTAATAGTAGAGTTTAAAATTCAACTGTTGGGTTCTGTCTAACTGCCAAACTGCATTAAATTCCGTATTAAGAACCTTAGTCTCAGCATTTTGACGAATTTCCCGAGACACACTGTCATTGGCTCCGCCATAGTGCAGAATGTACGGGTAATTACCCTTCGAACGCATAACGTCCGCGGAGAGGTTCCAGAAAAAGAGCCTGTCGTCGCGCCGTTTTGAACGAACTTTGTGTGTCACACCGGCTTGCAGGGAATATAGCCCATATAAACCGATTGAACCTCCCACACGGCAACGGAAAGGGGTTTCCGGAATCGTATTTATAGTATTGATTTTCAATAAACTGCTATATGAAAAAAGACGGGCGGGCGCGAAAATCCGGTCGTCCAAACCAATGACAAGTGATAAAGAGGAGACATTATCCAAGGAGAATTTACCAAGGTCTATCTGACCAGTCTGACAATCGGTAAGGGGGATGCCGTCGTAAGCCACACCCGTATGCTGTGAGCCGAGCCCACGGACAGAAACCGTCTTCATCCCACCTGTACCCCCATAGTCACGAACCACTACTCCAGACATATATTTCAATGCATCAGAAAGTTGCAAGGTTGGAAGTTGCTTAATCTGTTGTGCGGATATCAGCTGTACCGAAGCCGGGCCTGTAAAAACTTTCTGCGGCAAATCGGCATTGATATTGACCTCTTGTAGCCGTTGGGAACGAATACTGTCACGCCAACTCTGCGCACGTCCGCAAAGCACTCCAGCCACAAACACGGCCAACAAGATGGTTATCCTGACAGTATTCCTCATCACTCAAAAACGGCGCAAAAATACACTTTTTAACTGGTACCTACCCTATTGCATCTCGCAGCAAAAAGGCTTTACCTATGGATGGTAAAAATCGAATCTTTTACTTCGAATCATATACAAAAAAATGTACTTTTGCACGTCCATTTGGGTACCCAATACCCACGTGGCCTCTTAAAGTGTAATGAACTGATCCTAAAGAAGTTCTGATGGAAAAGCGAATAGGCACCATAACTATATTATTGTCAAACCGAGGCGCAGCTGCGCAGGTGAACGAAGTAATTTCCGCTCACTCAAGCATTGTGCTCGCACGTCAGGGACTTCCTTTCCACGACCGCCCCGTGGCCGTCATCTCCCTCATTGTCGAAGGCGAAGTGAATGAGATAAATTCATTGTCGGGGCAGCTGGGGAAGATTCCGGATGTGACTACGAAAGCGGTGGTGACGAAAATGGGCTGAAAGCCCTTGCGAGTCTGAGCATTAAACATTAAACAAATAAACTACTAAACCAATAAACCAATATGCAATTCACACCCGAAAAATGCCGCATTCCCGATGAAATCGGAAGACCGTTTATCGACCCGGAAGAGATCTGGGATTTTATCAACAAGACCGAAAGCACGCCCGAGAGGGTGCGCGCGATTATCGCCAAGTCGTTGAACAAAAACCGTTTGACGATGGAGGAGACGGCCGTCCTCATCAACACCACCGACCCTGTGTTAGTGGAGGAAATCAAAGAGGGCGCACGAACGCTGAAGCGCAACGTCTACGGCAACCGCATTGTCCTGTTCGCCCCGCTATACGTGGGCAACTATTGTGTCAACAACTGCAAATACTGCGGTTTCCGTTCTTCCAACCGCGAGCAGGTGCGTACCACGCTCACCGACGAGGAATTCGTGCATAACATCGAAGCCTTGGAGGACGACGGCCAAAAGCGTCTGATTCTCGTCTATGGCGAATCCCCGAAATACTCCCCCGAGTTCATCGCGCACACCACCAAATTGGCCTATTCGGTGCACAAGGGCAACGGCTCCATCCGCCGCGTCAACATCAATGCCGCTCCGTTAGATGTGGATGGCTTCCGAATCGTAAAAGAAGCTGGCATAGGTACTTACCAGATTTTCCAGGAGACTTACCACCCAGAGGCTTACAGCTGGTACCACCCCGCCAACACCATCAAGGGCGACTTCAACTGGCGCCTCACCGCAATGGACCGCGCCCAACAGGCCGGCATCGACGACAATGGTCTCGGAATCCTATTCGGCCTCTACGACTGGCGTTTTGAGGTTCTCGCCATGATCCGCCACACCAACCATCTGGAGGCCTGCTTCAACGTGGGACCGCACACTATCTCATTCCCGCGCATCAAAGATGCATCCGGCCTTGACATTGACAAGAAGTACTTTGTGGATGACGACATCTTCGAGAAAATCATCGCCATCTTCCGTCTGGCAGTGCCTTACACCGGCCTTATTTTGACTGCCCGCGAAACGCCCGAGTTCCGCGTCAAGGCCATCCAATACGGCATCTCGCAAATCGACGGCGGCACCAACCTGCAGATCGGCGACTACAAATATCACCACGAGGAAACCGAGAAGAACAGCGACAAAGTGGAAGACCAGAACTTGCACCGCGAGCAATTCAAAGTTGGCGACGACCGTACTTTGGCAGAGATCATCGAAGAACTGTTGGACAACAACTTCATCCCCAGTTTCTGCACCGCATGCTATCGTCTCGGACGCACCGGCGAGCACTTCATGGAGTTCAGCGTGCCCGGTTTCATCAAGCGCTACTGCACGCCCAACGCCATCCTCACCCTTTCGGAATACCTTGTGGATTACGCTACCCCGGAAGTGGCTTCCAAAGGATGGAAAGTCATTGAGAACAACCTCGTCAATGTCGATGAAAAATTCCGCGACGAACTGCTGAAGCGCATCGAACGCATCAAAGCCGGCGAGCGAGACCTCTATTTCTAAAAATCTTTTATTTTTTCCATACTTCAAGAAAAGGCGGCCCAATATCAGAGCTGCCTTTTCTTTTATACGCTGACATCATAAAAAATACTATTTTTGCCCAAACATTTAAATCCTTTAATTATGAAAAGTCTGAAAATTATCAAGAAGGAATACCAACGAGTTGGTTATGACGCACAAGATATTGAAATACTGGAGTTTACAGAAGTTTATGCCGAATACGATGAAAACGGACAGCTTATCAGTGAAAAGCGTTTCGACCCTGACGGCACGCTCAACACCTTAACCGTAAACTCATACGGAGAGAACGGCGAACTGCTCCAGACTGAAAGTTACGATGTAGACAATATTTTACTGCAAAAATCTGTAAACCAATATGATGAAAACGGGCGGCTCGTCGTTCAGACCAACTATTACGGCAACGCTTCAGACGAATATGTCACAAAATTTGTCTATGAAGGCGAAAATGTCGTGAGACAAGAAGTTTACGTCAACGGAAAACTGGACTATGTGGAAAAAACGACAGACTACAAGGACGGCCTTCCCGAAACAGTGACTGAAAACGACGACTACGGCAATCCGATGTATATTCATCATTATCAATATGATACAAACGGAAGGGTGTCCGTCTACACCCGTGATGAAGTGCAGAACAACGACCGCCGCACCTACGAATTCACTTATAACGACAACGGAGATTGTATAAAAGAGCTCATTTATGATTTTGACATGATGCTCATTGCCAAAATTTACCGCACCTATGATGAACAAGGACGCCAAACTGAAACTGTGGAAGAAGATCTGGACACCTACCGCCGCATCACCATGGAATATGACGGCGACCATGTCGTCAAGAACACCATGTTCGACAAAAACGGCGAAATCACAGGTTGGGCCGAATACGAATATGCCGATGACGGTCGTCAAAGCATGGCTCGCGAATTCATTCACGACGAGGTGTCACCAGAGCATTTCCGGCTGCTGCGTGAAACATTCTATGAGAGAAACTAAGTCATTAGAAGAAATTTTGTAATTTTGCCAAAATTTTTTTTATGCGAAAGACATTTGCTTTCTTCATATTAACATTTCTCTGCCTTTTTGCAACGGCTCAAGGGCTTGTGAGCTATGACATCGGTCCGGGAATTGTTAAAATTCAAGAAGACTATATCTATAATTGGAAGAAAGTGGGCGAAATTGATGGATATCGTATACAAATTGCCGCATATTCGGGTGTTAATTCCAAAGCCCAGGCTGAGAGTATACGTAATTCGTTCAACAGTATGTTCCCTTACACCCGCTCCTACCTCATCTACACCGAACCTTACTTCAAAGTGCGTGTGGGTAATTACTTCACCCGCCTTCAAGCATACAAAGACCTTGAAAAGATCCGTGAGACCTATCCAAGTGCCTATATAGTTCCTGACAAGATCAATTACAAGTGACGATATATATCCTTGGATATATCTTTTTGCTTCTCACGTAAATAATTAGAATTTTTAATAATGTCATCAAGAATCGGATACAGACTGTTCAAGCACTATGTGCGTTTTTGCATGAACCATATTATGTTCCGCCGTCACTACATTTTGGGGGAAGAGAACATTCCTCCTTTGGGTGAGCCATTCGTTGTGCCTGCAAACCACCAAAACGCGGCCATAGATCCCATCCTGATGATTCTTTCGCAAGACAACCGGTCACACCCGTATGTGCTGGCGATGGGTGGCGTATTCACCTGGCACAAACTAATCAACAAGTTCTGGGACTGGTTAGGCATGCTTCCCGCCTTCCGTATTGACTTCGAAGGTGTTGAAGAGGCTCTCGCAAGAACGAAATTTGTCATAGACTACGCATCAGGGAAAATGATAGATGAGGGTAATCCTGTTTTTCTATTCCCTGAGACCAACCACCATGTGGAACATTGGATGCGCGTTTGGGTACAAGGTTACTTGGAAATCGCCTTTTTAGCCGCAGAAAAGACACATTTCGAACGTGATATAAAAATAGTGCCGATGGGGCACCACTACTCGTCCTATTATGGCTTGCAGGGAAGCTATATGCTGCATTACGGCGAAGCCATATCGCTGAAACCTTATTATGAACGATATAAGGAGAAACCTCGCACCACAATGCGTGAACTGAATGAGCCGTTCCGCGAAATGGTGAAAAGTATGATGCTCTACACGGATGACTTAGAACATCATGATCTTTACGACTTTATCCGTTTATCTAAAGTGGGGGTAGAACACGCGGTGGCGTTAGGCAAAAACCCCGATGAACTGCCTGAACGGTTAGAAAGCGACCAGCATCTTTGGGCTGAACTTGAAAAAGGGGTGGCCTCCCACCCGGAAACGGCGGTCGAACTGACCGAAACCATTAAAGAGATTCAGACCGCAGAAAAAGAACTGCACTTACGCGAACATGCCGGAGAACAAAAACCAAAGAGCGGTATCACATTGGCACTGAGTATTATAGCACAAATTCTTCTGCTTCCTATTTGGGTATTCTCCCTCTTCCCGGGAGCCATTTTGTACTTTATCCCACCCATGTTTATGCCTGGAAAAGAAGATCCATACTATAAAGTCTATACCCAATCACTGCAATTCATTGTTTCCGTTGTCGTGCTTATCCCAATCATCGTATTGACAGTTTTGTTGGTACTTGGATTGGTATGGGGCTGGTGGTGGCAAGCCTTGATATGGATTGTGACTATGTTCCCGATGATGCTGTTCGCCTGGTATGAAGGCCAATGGATGCGTCGCACATGGGAACAGATCTCCATGCGACTGCACAAGGCAAAAACGAAATATCTTCGCGGCCTCTACAACCGTTTCTACGGATTGATCAAGAAATTAATGAATTAAGAATTCTGTTAGTTCTATACAAAAACAGGCAATAACAGCATTCTACATTCTACATTCTTCATTGTACATTCTTCATTCTTAATTTATAGATATCCAGCACGTTTTGCATAAGCATGGCGATGGTCATGGGACCGACACCGCCAGGGACGGGTGTACAAGCTCTAAGGCGTTTTTCCAACTCCGGACGCGTTTCCTCACTATAGACATCGCCTTGCAACTTGCCGTTCACACGGTTCATGGCCACATCGATAAGAACGGCCCCTGGTTTTAAATCGTATGGTTGTAACAGATTCGGGCATCCGACGGCGGTAATGACGATATCTCCAAGATGTGCAATTTCAGACAGATTCTTAGTGCGGGAGTGGCACAAGGTGACCGTAGCATTGCTGTGAATCAGCAACTGCGCAGTGGGTTCGCCCACCAATTGGCTGCGTCCAATCATCACCACATGTTCGCCTGAAACATCAATACTATTGGAAGACAACAGAGAAAGAATTCCTTTCGGGGTGCAGGGCATCACGTATGGCTCACCCAGGTGGAGCAACCCAACGTTCATCAAATGGAGACCGTCCGCATCCTTGCGATAGTCGATAAAATCAAGCACCCGCGCTGAATTATACCGCTCCGGAAGAGGAAGTTGAATAAGAATCGCGTCCACATCATCGTTGCGGTTGCATTCGTCAATCATGACCATCAGTTCACTTTCAGTCGTGGTTTCGGGCAACAGATGCAGCACACTATCCATACCCAGCGAGCGACAAGTTTTATCCTTGCTGTGAACATAAGAGAGACTGTCGGAGCGGTCACCGACGAGAAAAATATCCAATCTCGGCGGACGTTGTCCTTTAGCTTTGATTTCCGCCACTTCTGTGGCAATCTGGTCTTTCACCTGCTGAGCGCATGCTTTTCCATCTATAATTCTCATAATCCCTGTTTCTTATTATTATTGACTATTTACTGTAATAACGGATCACCTTCTCCAACGTCTCCTTGCAAACGGGACAAAAATCATTGTAAATAATGCTGTTCATCGTACAATGTAGCGATGGGCGGTATACCCCTTTTGCCACATAACCACCTCCTTCATAGACTCCAACGCGGTTATAGTCGGCATGATTCTTATCTACTGGCGGCGTAGGAATAGGCGTACTTGGGTCTACTTTATCCTTCCACTTGGAATCAAAATCAACCAAAGTGGTCAAATTGGGTTCAACCGGCTCAACACCGGATGGATAAAAATCTTGAACGGAAACTTCAGAAGTATAATATTCGTCAGCGAGACCACCGATAAGGTGTCCCATTTCGTGAACTACAACATAATCAGGATATTCACCGTGATTATATACCGTACAATAGAAATTGTAGATACCGCCACCGCCATATTTTTCGCTGTTACAAATAATGATAATAGCATCGTAGGGGGCGTCATCAGCCACTTCGTGAAGATTCCACACGCCGGGGCACATCAAATAGCGATCCAGATCAAGAGCATTGTAGGTACAGTTCAGCAACGTCTTGACATAGATATTGTTTTGTGGCTGTGTGATACCCGACTGCTCGGAATAACCCTCAATAGCGCGAATATTCACATGCCGGCGGTTCTCCTTATACGGTGAACAGTTCATCACATATTTGGCAAAGCGCTGCATATCGTAGCGGAGTTTTTTTGCATCACTTTTAGCATATCCGTCTGGAATGAAGAGTATGTCGATGGCATCGTCAGGGGAACTTCCTTTGTGAAGATTCATCACCGCATACTCTTTCTTGGCCATTTGGACCGGTAAGTTCGCGGGATCCAACACCGTATCCTTCAGCAAAGTAGATACGTTTTTACGATCGTAGGAGGTAAAACGCAACCGCACAGGCCGCTTTGGCATCGGGATATTGGCACACTCCTCCATCCGGGCGATTTCGGTCTCGCCGCGCTCGGTGGTACGATATTCTGTAAAAAGACAAGAGTAGCTTCGACTGTAGATCAACTTTTGAGAAGTCTGGTCAAGCACTTCAACGAGAATATCACCATAATGGTAGGGTTCCACCAATTGCGAGCGCGTCCCATTCCAATGGTTCACCAACGTGAAATGGTCAATTTGCAACTTCTCCATATTTTTGTTTCCAATATGCAGATAATTGATTCTCAATGTTTTATCAACAAAAAAGTCATCAAAATGTTGTGCCTGCACAATCGTGGTTCCACAAAACATGACCAACAATATCGCAAAAATTGTCTTGTGTATATTCATTTTCATTTTTCTATATATACGCTGATAACAATAAACCTTTGTTCACAACAACACCCCTCCACAATAACCAATAACCAATAACCATTAACCTTTAACCATTAACCTTTCTAATGGTGAACTCCATCTGTTTCTCCACGCCCTTACTGAAGGATTTCAAAACGAGGTAATAAATGACAACCCCCAACACGCCAATTCCGACACTCAGTAACTCCTTACCCGTGAGCGCGAAACATCCGAAGAGTAATACGAGAAGTACGAGGAGAGGCAGCACATAGGCCAGCACCACAGCGCGATTGCCTGCAGAGGTCTCCAACAACAGTTCCACCGTTTCCCCCACCTGATAGTCCTCGTGGCGAGAGTTCTTAACAGTGATAATCTCCTGCCGATGGTCGGAAGGGATACAGATACTTTTGGCATGGCAGCCACTGCATGCAGAGCTCACGATGACCTCCACGCTGATATTCTCGCCGTCAACGGCGCGAACAATGCCTTCCCGGCAGATATTGCTTTCTTCGTTCATATTTGTTCTTTCGTTTTTGTCACCCCCATACTGCGCTTCGCTTGTGTGGGGTTATTTGCGCTTCGCGCGTTATGCCTCTTCGAGGCTGCTCAAGGAACAAGGTTCCGTCATCGCCTCCTTTATCGGCATGTATAGAGACGCAAAATTTTACGTCTCTACTGGAACAACAGCCGTGCCATCTCCTCCACCTTGGTGATGGGCACAATCTGCAATTTGTAGTCCGACGGGCGGATGCCCTTTAGGTTGTATTTGGAGACGAACATGCGGGTAAAACCCAGTTTGTCGGCTTCGGCGATACGCTGGGCGATACGGGTCACGGGGCGCACCTCGCCGCTCAAACCCATCTCACCCGCAAAACAGGTCTTATTGTCAAGGGCAATGTCGGTCGCCGACGATAGAATAGCGGCCACAATGGCCACATTGATAGCCGGGTCTTCCACCCGTAAGCCACCCGCAATATTTAAGAACACATCTTTTGCGCCAAGTTTGAAGCGGCATCGTTTTTCAAGGACAGCCAAAAGCATATTCATACGACGAATGTCATAGCCGGTCGCGGATCGTTGGGGCGTTCCGTACACCGCACTGCTGACCAAGGCCTGCGTCTCAATCATCATCGGACGGTTTCCTTCGAGAACACAAGCAATGGCATTGCCACTGTAGTCCTCGTCATGTTGAGACACAAGGATTTCAGACGGGTTTTGCACCTCGCGAAGACCGTCTTGCAACATCTCAAAGATGCCCAGTTCGGAAGTAGAGCCGAAACGATTCTTGATGCAGCGCACCATACGGTAGCCGTAGTGTTGGTCTCCCTCAAACTGCAAGACCGTATCCACGATATGTTCCAATAGTTTCGGACCGGCAAGGGATCCGTCCTTTGTAATGTGGCCGATTAGAAACACGGGACAGGCTGTTCGCTTGGCGAAATGCTGGAATTCAGCAGCACACTCTTTAAGTTGTGAAATAGAACCGGCCGCCGACTCAAGCAAATCGCTTTGCATGGTCTGGATGGAATCTACAATGACGATATCAGGGTTAAGGCTTTCGATGTGCTTGAATATCTGCTGAGTGCTATTTTCGGTAAGCACATAGCAGTGAGGTGCGGGATCGGTGGAGAGGCGGGCGGCGCGCATCTTGAGTTGCGCCTCGCTTTCCTCGCCGGAGACATAGAGCACCTTTTGTCCGCCGAGGCGCAAAGCCATCTGCAGTAAAAGGGTTGATTTGCCGATACCGGGCTCGCCGCCCAGGAGAACAATGGAGCCACGCACAATCCCGCCGCCCAAGACACGGTCAAATTCGGCAAATCCGGTCTTTGTGCGCGGAAATTTCGCGAGTTCTATGTCATCAATAACCTTAGGGACACTTTGGGTCATAACGGGCGAAAAACGGCCTTTAGCGGGAGTTGCAGACTCAAGCAAAAGCACCTCCTCCTCAAACGTGTTCCACTCGTTGCATTCAGGACAGCGCCCCAGCCATTTGGCTGACTGTGCCCCGCAGTTCTTACAATAGTACATGGTTTTGCTCTTCGCCATATTGAGTTGTTTCAGGCGGCAAAGATAATAAAAAAAGGGAAGTCCCTGTTGGAACTTCCCTTCTGTTACATAACTACGTTACAATTATTATTTCATAATCGTAACCTTGTAGTTGGCAACACCTTGTTCGGTGGCAACATTCACGATGTAAGTTCCCGTAGCCACATTGAGGTTGATCACCTCATGCGTGGTATTCACGGAACCACTGTAAATCAGTTTGCCGTAAGCGTCGAAGATGCGGACATTATCGATGTTCATACCCTCATTGTTGATGATATGTACATTCTGATGCTCTGCATAAACCTTAATGTTGTTCTTCACAAGGTCTTCGATGCCGGTATTGTCGATGGTGGTGTTGTCTGTGGTGAAGTACACCAAGTTAGCCCAGTCACTGTGATTATTGCCCGTGCAGATAGCCTGAACTTGCCACATGTAAGTGGTGTTCTCATTCAGACCAGTCAGTTGGTAACTGTTACCAGAAACGCCATTGACAATAGTGAAGTTGCTGGTCGGGGTCTTGTACTGGATATTGAAGGACGTTGCGGTCGGGTGAGACCAGTGCAGAACTGCAGAAGCGTCATCAATATGAGTGGTGTACAAGAAGCTCGGAGCCTCACACTCAGCCAACTTGAAGGTGGCGTTGATGGTGTGGTTAGCCACAACATTGGTGAAGGTGTAGGAGGTCGGAGCACCGATGCTCATACCGTCAACCGTCACTTGATCAACAACATAACCGTTGGCCGGGGTGATGACATAAGCCTGAGCGGCACCGTAGTTCACCGTCGTGTTGCCGTTCGGTGTGATAGAACCGTTGGCACCAGCAGAAGCGGTGATGGTGTAGGTCTTGGCGGTCATCGTGGCCGTGAGGGTCTGGTTAGCGTTGATAGCAGCGAAGGTGTAGGTGTAAGTGCCATTCACATTCGGAACATTAGCCAGAGCCACGTTAGAGCCATTCACCGTGATTGCGGAAACGGTATAACCCGTGGCCGGAGTGATCACGAAGGAAGGAGTAGCACCATAGAGGACAGTGGTCGTACCCGGAGTGATAGTGCCGTGAGCGGGCTGGTTCACCGTAACCGTGTATTCATTCAGATCGAAAGCAGCGTAAATGGTGTGGTTTTCGGTAACACCACTGAATGTGTAGGTGGTAACCGCACCCACAGAAGCACCGTCAACATAGACATTGCTCACATGATAACCGGTACCGGCAGCAATGGTGTAAGTTTGGTTGGCGTTGTAAGCCACCGTGGTAGCACCTGCAGGCGTAATCGTACCGCCGTTGCCAGCTGTAGCCGTAATGGTGTAGCTGTTGGCTGTGAAAGTAGCAGCAATGGTGTGAGCGGCAGTCAGAGCCGGGAAGGTGTAGGTGGAAACGGCACCGATGGAAGCGCCGTCAACGGTCACATCAACAATGCTGTAGCCGGGATTCGGAGTGATGGTGAAGGTCGGGGTAGCACCATAACCGTAAGATGACGTAGCAGGAGCGATAGTACCGTTGGTACCAGCATTCACTGTGATTTCGAACATCATCTGAGCGAATGTAGCACTGATGGTGTGATCAGCCTCCACATTGCTGAAGGTGTAGGTGGTGGAAGTCAGGGCATCAACCTGCGTGTAGTTGGTGGTCGTACCGTCAACCGTCACAGAAGCGATGTAATAACCCTGAGCTGCATTGATGTTATAGACAGCATTCTGATGATACAGATAAGAAGCAGCACCAATCGGAGAAATAGTACCGTTGTTGCCACAAGTTGCAGTGATAGTGTAGCTGTTCGGCACAAACATCACCTCGTAGTTGTAGTTATCAAGGATGTTGGTCAGCGTCTCGGTATAACCCACAGCAGGATCAGTAACGTTCAGGGCAACATTGTTGCGTGTCAGCGTGCCAATGCGATAGCCGGCAGCAGGTGTAGCTGAGAAGTTGTAGGTGATATCGGGATCGTAATCGAACTCAACACCAGCGGAAACCGTACCATTACCGAAACCGGCAGTCGTAATAACATAGTGATTCTTGGCGAAAGTGATAACAACCGTATTGGTGTCGAAAAGATGGTTGAAGTAATAAGATTCAATGTTCGTATGCTCCACACCGTTGATGATGATGCTAGCCACATGATAACCCGGAGCCGGGACAATGGTGCTCAGCAGGCTGGAATAGCCATCCAACGTAACCGTGTAGGTGGCGGGCAAAACAGTATTGGCATCCACCACAAACTCATTGTTGATAGTACCTTGACCGTCGAGAACCGTGTAGATAATCGTGGCATCGTCAAGACCAACCACAACATTGATGTTCTTGTTCTCATAAATATTGATTACGTTCAACTGATATTGGTTATTACCAAGAGCGGTAAGCGAGGAAGTTACATCCATACCGTTAACGGTGACACCGATGATATGATAGTGTTCAGCAACAGTGATAACACCAGTGTGAGAACCGCCATGAGCAACAACCTGATGATCAGGAGTATAGGTAGCACCAGGAGCGTTGTTGTTGTAACCGGTCGCGATCAGATTCTCAACAGATGCGTTCACTTCATACTTGTTAGCAGTGAAGGAGATAAGGATGTCGTCACCATCTTCCGGAGTGAAGGTGAAATATTCAACAGTGGCATTATCGGTGTTCTCACCTCTCAAGAACTCACCGCTGTAGTAATTGAAGATATACTCCACATGATAACCGAAATCAGGAGTAATGGTCAGGGTAACTTCATCACCATCGGCCACATAGAGGTCGCCTTCGGGCTCAACAGAACCGTGCAAGTCTGCATAGACGGTGAAGCTGACAGCTTCCTTCACGGAGAAGTCATTGATCTGGAAGCCGGCATTACCCGGAGCGCTGGTAGCGTGGATACCGAAGTAATAGGTTCCGCTTTGCGGCACGGTGAAGTACTTGCGAACCGTCACATAGTTGCCATTGCTGAACACATGGGAAGCAAGTTCGTGGTTCATCACATACTCGTCACCATCCTTCGTGCCATAATAGACACTGAATTTCTCCTCCATGGTGGGATCGTTGGCCTTATAGGTGTAGGAAACCTCATAGACGTACGGAGACCAGGAATAGTAGCTCTTGTACAGGTTCATACAAGTGGTCATCAACCAATCATTGGCGGCCACCTCATCGCTGTAGCTGTAGGAAGCCACACCGTTGGCGATATTGAAGGTCACATTGTCACCGTTGACATCGCGGACGAACCAACCGTCATTAATCTCACCGGCATTGAAGGTTTCAACAAACGGTATGCTAGCAGGATCGATGTTCTCAATCGGGCCTGCGGTAAGCATGTTGTTGGCAACATTACCGTCGTTAGCAATCTCTACCCAAACTTCGATGTTGTTGACATCGAGCGGGAAGTTGCCCATCGTGTTGAACGTGTAAGTGTACACATCGTTGTGAGCCAGCGGCGTGCTGAGCGTGATGGTCTCTTGCACGGTGGCACCGTCGTTGATTCTGTAGTAAGCCTTGATGGAGCTGACATTGCTCTCACCCGTCACCTTCACGTCAATCGTGACAGGGATGTTGGAGAGGTCGCAACCGTTCGGAATATTGTGGATACCCGTCAAAGCGAGGTCGGTAGCAGCAGCACAAACGTAGAAACGAATGTCAGATCTGTAGGTTCTGCGCGTACCCGTCGGGTTGGAATGATTCGACCAAGTGTAACTATCGTTTTGATAGGTCAGACACTTGTAACCCGTGCAGTTCGTGTAGTAGAACTTATTGGATGAGCTGCCGTATTGGCCGGACTCGTCGTCCACCACAACAATCAAGTTGTCGGTACCGTTGTAAGAGAACTCGTTATCCAACTCGAACTCATTCCAACCGGTGGAGCAGTTCAGATGGCCGGTATAGACCAATGTCAGACCAGTGGTGGTCCAGTCAGAAGTAGAAGCGAATTCGCTCTTCGTGGTATGACCGAGATAAATCTTCACATTGGTCTTCTTGGTCATCGTGCTGGAGCCTTGATAGTTGAAGTAGATCTTCGAGATAGCGCCGGCGGCACCCACCTCTTCAGGAGTGAAGATCTGCTCACTGCGGGAATTCTTATAGAAGTCGTTCACGGGCGTGTAGTAGCCGTTGCCGTTCTGCGCGCTGATGGTGTGATCGCCACAAGCAGCTGCAGGAGCGGAGAAGAACATTACTTCATTAGTAAAGTTGCCGAAATTGTCACAAGCAGCTTTCACCTTGGCCAAGTAGGTGGTGTTCGGAGACAGCGTCAAGGTAACCGTGGTGCCGGTAACCGTTGTTGTCGTCCAGTCATTGTCGGCCAAGTTCTTATAATAAACAATGTATGACAGAGAATCGGCACCCGTCCAAGAGAGGGTGACAGAAGTGTTGGACACCTCGTCCACAACCAGTTCCGTAGGAGCGTCGCACGCCACACAAGCCGGAGTGAAGGTGAACACCTCGTCATCGTCATAACCATAACCATAGAAACCGGAAGCGTCAAGCGTCCAGATGACTGCACCAGCGGCATCATACACCGTCAAGCCCATCTCATCGGAATAGTAATCCGGATGCAGGGTGAGGGTCACTTCCTGTCCGTTGCAGAGAGCTACATTGTAAGTTTGGGAAGAGCCAGTGGACAAGGTCAGCGTCTGCACGAGAGCACCGTTCTGCTCAATGTCGAGAGAACCGATATTGTCACCGCTATAGCTGCCGCTCCAACCGTCGCCGTAGCTGTCGGTCAGCACGAAGACATAGTCGCAAGAGTTCTCACAAGGTGTAGGACCAGCACCGCCGCAGTTGGGCGTAACCGTGTGCGAACCAGCACCGTCGCTGCCTGAATAAGACCAGACTGTAGTACCATCCTGATCTTTCACCACGAAGGAATTCTCATCTGCATAGCTGCCAGGAGTATAGGTAAACACGGCATCCACGCCGGAGCACAGGTCAACCGTATAAGTAGCTGAAGTTCCGGATTCAATAGTATAAGAGCCACTTACTGTGGTACCCGCTTGCATAACGGATAAGGTACCGCCGTTCCAACCGTCGCCATAACTGTCTTCCAACTCGAGAGTGTAAGCACAGGTGGTGGTGCATTCAACGGGCGCGCTGCCACAGCTCGGGGTGACATTCTGAGTGAGAGTACCACCGCTGCTCATGCCGCTACCATTGGCAGACCAAGCCTGAGCTCCGTTGGCGTCGAGCACCACCCAAGAGTTCTCGTAAGCGTAAGAACCGGCCGTGTAGGTGAACACAGCGTCCACGCCACTGCAAAGTTCCACCGTGTAAGAAGCGGAGGAACCGCTGGAGATAGTATAAGAACCAAGTTCTTCGCCATTCTGGGAAACGGTCAGCGTGCCGCCGTTCCAACCGTCACCGTAGCTGTCGGTCAGATTGATGGTATATTCACAAGAATTGGCACAACCACCGCAGTTCGGAGTGACATTCTCGGTAAGAGTACCACCGCTGCTCATGCCGCTACCGCTGGCAGACCAAGCCTGATCGCCGTTGGCGTCGAGCACCACCCAAGAATTTTCGTAGGCATAGGAACCAGCCGTGTAAGTGAACACAGCATCCACGCCGCTGCAAAGGTCAACCGTGTAGGAGGCGGAAGAACCGCTGGAAATGGTATAAGAGCCGAGCTCTTCGCCATTTTGGGAAACGGTCAGCGTGCCGCCGTTCCAACCGTCACCATAGCTGTCGGTCAAGTTAATCGTATAGGTACAGTATTGCTCGCAAGCGCCGGGCATCTCGAAAGTGTACGGACCAGCCCAGACGCTGTTTTCAGTCGCGCTGCAAATCGCACGCACATAAACATCGTAAGAGGTTCCCTCAGTAAGACTGGTCATCATGTAGTTGGTGGTTGTTTCCGTCACAATGGTGCCAGTGCCAAGGGCGAAGCCGGTTTCGCCATACTGCACTTGCCAAGCGGTCTCCTCACCGAAAGGAGTCCAGGAAATGCTAGCCTCACCTGCATCAGCGTTTACGTCAGCAGTAATACCCACCGGAGCGGGACAATCCTGCGGAATGAAGACGGTGAAGTCATCCAAGTTCCAAGAAGCAGAAGCGTTGGTGTTCGTATAACGCAGGGCGATTCTGCCAGCTGTAGCATTTACATTGGTGAAATAGAAGGGGCCCATGTAGTTACCGTTACCAGCAATGCCACTTGTGGTGCCGCGAGCACCGGGCGTACCTGCAGTGCCGACAACCTCGAAAGTGCTCATGTCATTCACATCTGTGAGCACACCCACCTCAACCTGACCTAAAGAAGTATTGGTTGCGGTGGCCCAGAAAGAGAGACCCAACGTGTGGATATCATTGGTGAATGCGGGCAAAACGAGAACATTGGTGCTGCCCTTGAGCTCGGCAGAATTGTATCCGGAATAACAAGATTGTGCATAATTGCAATAAACAAACGGACCGTTAGGTTTCACCGGGGTGAGCCAGCACACGAACGGTTGTTGGCCGCTACCGGTATAACCCTCGAAGTCCTCAAACCAAGGCATAGCCGCGGTAACAGTAAGAGGATCACATTCTGTCTTGAATGAGTGGGCAGTAGACCAGTTGCCCGGATAGTCGCCGCAATTGGCTTTCACATACACGTCATAGTCCGTGTTGGCATCAAGGCCAGTGATGGTCACCGTGTTGGTATTAGTCGTTATCTGCGTGCCTTCGCCAAGAGTGAATCCATCTTCACCATATTCTACCGTCCAGGAGGTACCGAAGCCTTCAGCCCAAGTCAGGGTAACCTGATTATTGGTGGTAACGGAGGTGATAGAGGTCGGGACAGCGCAATAAACGGGTCTCGTAAACGTCAACGTGTTGGTCCATTCGCTGTTAAGATTTTGGCCGCAAATAGAACGGACGCGCACTTTGTAGCTCGTGCCTTCCGTGAGGTTACCAAGAATAAAGGTGGTGGCGCCGGTCACCGTGGCGGTGTTCCAGTCGGTAGCACCATTCTCGGCATACTGCACTTCGTAGGCGTTCACACCAGAAATACCAACCCATGTCACGATGCTGTTAGCCACATGGTGCTCAACAGTCAGATTGGTCGGAACCTGACACTCGGCCAAAGTGGTGAACGTGGCGGTAGCCTCATCGCTCATGCCAATGGTACCGCAGTTAGCCATCACCGTAACCGTATAGGCAGCATCCTGATCGAGGTTAGCCATATTATAGGTATTGGTGGTGACATCGGCATGATGCCAAGTCTCTTCTTCTGAAGACTTGTAGTTCACTCTCCATGAAGTGGCGTCACCAGCCGCCCATTTAATGGTGGCACTATTCGTGGTGACATTCTCGTATGTCAAACCCGTGGGAGCAGCACATTGCAAATCATGACAATCATCCGTATAGGAAACAATCATATTGGGAAGATTGTTGTTTTTCACTCCCGTATTGGTGCCAGGATGGCTTCCATAGTCCTCAGGAGAACTGTCTGATCTTCTGTAAAGCACAGCGTCTGTGACAGAGGTGTAACGGTAATTCAACGATTTGTAATTATCAGCCGTACGAGCGGTTACAACCACAAGGTTTTGACCAGGCGTATAATAGAATGGGGTGTCAAACTCGTAGGTTTCCCAACCCACGGTGGAACCCATCGTGCCGTTATTGCTCTCATACACCAAGGTCAAGTTGTCCATGGATACCCAATCGCTCGTAGTGGCATGCGTAGAAGCGGTAGTTGTGCCGAGATAGATTTTCAACGTCTGATAATTATGTGCATTCGTAGCATTCACATACCAAGAGAGAGAATTGATATAACCTGCTTCCGTAAATTCAGAAGCCGGATAAATCATCTGAGTCCAGGAATTTTTGTAGAATGAGTTCATCGGAGCAATATAGTTGGCAGTGGTACCAGTACCAATCTCCACATCAGCCGGAGCCATAGTTCCGTCAATACAAGGAACCGTGAATTGTCCGTTCACCCATGCGCTGTTATCATTGGCACCGCAGTTCGCTCTGACACGCACATCGTAGCTACTGCTCGTGGCAAGGTTGTTCAGGGTCACGGAAGGCGTGGTGGCATAAACACTCTGCCAAGCGTTGTCATTCACATCTTTATATTCCACGGTCCAAGCTGTTTGTCCTGCGGGGGCCGTCCACGTTACCACAGCCGTTTGGCCAGTGACCGTAGCGGCAACATTGGAAACCTGAGTACAAACACTATACAACTTCACGTTGTCAATTGCGGCAGGCTGCTGTGTGCCACCGGAGGCGTTGTTGTTCCACGTGAAGACGAGATACTTCTCACCGGCATTCTCGGCCGGAATCAGCAGGGTCTCGGTGGTGAACTCGCTCACGCCCTGATAGCGGGCCAGATATTCGGTAGGCAGCGTGCCAGCCACGGGAACCTCATCCATAAGAGCCACCTGCACATAGTCGTTGGCATCGCCCACAGTACGGAGGTCGAAACTCAACTGCACATCGCTGGCGGGCAGTGTGACGGGAATGTAAGCGTGGGTGACAGAAGCGGATGATACATTATATTTATTAGTATATCCATTAGAGGAGGATATATAGAGTTTGCCGTTGTCGAAGCCCTGGGCCTTGCCGACATACCATTTGTTGGCGTTGTCGCCGTTGGCGAATGACCATACGAAAGCACCGGCACCATCGAAATTGCAGTCTAACGGGAAGCCTGCCACAACGATGTCGTTATTGTTACGCGGGTAAAGTTGAACCGCACTGTTGTAGATAGTCACAAGACCGACCACAGTGGCCTCGGTGCCAGCAGCGAAAGTGGCGGAAACGGTTTTGAAAGCGTTGCGAACCGCAATAGTGCTGCCATTTTGGGTGAAGTTAATGTTAGAAGCAGAATTGGTATTGAAAGAACCGGCAGCAAAGGTGCCGTTCTTCACCACGACGAGCTGGGAAACATAGTCTTCGGGGTTTGCCAACAGTTGGGCAGCGGTCACCTCAACGGGGGTCACCGTCTCAGTGGCGGAGGCAGCTGCGGTGTTGGAACTCGGTACAAGCTCATCCAATCCGTTGTAGATACTGCGAGTGCCCACGACACCGCCCGTGAAGACATCACCTTCGTTATACGCAGTGGTGATGACGGGGTTGGAGCTGTCGAAAATCAAAAGACCACCGGTGGCGTCTTTCACATACACATAGCGTCCGTTACGATAAACAAAAGTCAGGTCTCCAGTGATATTGACTAACGTGGCATCTGAAGCAGCATAGTAAGCCGCAATATTGTTGACGAACACAGGGAAAGTGTACTGTTTGCTCACAGTGCTGCTTGTCTCTCCGCCAAGGGTGGCGTAGGCGGCAACGGTAGCCGTAGCGTCAAGAGTGAAAGGAGCATTGTAGAGAACAGGCGTTGAGCCGTTGATAGAGTAATAAATGCTGGCACCTTGAGTCTCGCAAGCCAAAGAAATGGTTTGCGTCGTGTAGTAAGTGCCGGAAGGAACCGAGAAAGTGGGGGCGGAAACAACCGCTGCACCAGCTTCGGAATAACTGATCGTAATGCTGGAGATACGGATATGGCCGCTTGCGCTGTTCACAGCATTGTAGAATTTCAAGCTGCTGACGGCAGCCACGCCAGAAATGGAACAGGCATTGTCAGTAGGATTCACCACAACGGCGGCACCGCCATCCACGATGAAACCAATGGCTCCGGTATTACTAGAATTCTCATTCACCGTAACCCCGGTAATCTGATAGCCTGTGGCAGGAGTCAGCGTGAAAACATTTCCATTGCCGTTGCCCGGATAAAGACGGATAGCCGCACCCGAAGTATAATATTTCGGGGTATTGGTTGCACCGCCTTTGTCAGCCGTGAACGTAATGTAGTTGTTAATCGTTCCGCCGGTAATAACCTCGGCATTCTCATATCCTTGCTCGGAGAAGACAAACGTCACCTCTTCTGCAAGAACATTTCCAACCGCCAAAAGCGTAACCAGCATAATGGCGGCGAGTCGCTGGACTTTTAGGCCCAGTCTCGTTAAAATGTACGATTTTCTCATAGTTTGTAAATTTTATGAATAATATAATTTTTGTTTGTACTCTTCGTTTTTATACACTTTTCACACTATACTCAATATATAGTTTACCAAGCCGCAAAGATACTTTTTTTTTAATATGGCACGGTATAATTTTTTTTTGTTGAAAAATTTCAGATTCAAAAGTCAAAGTTCAGCGTCAGAAAGTTAAAGTTCTACAAAAAAGTGTATCTTTGCCCCCGTATTAAAAAGCATTTTCAAACCCCAAAAAATACCGAAAAGTATGAAAGACAACATCACGATGAGCCTCAACCCGCTCGTGAATTATTTCAAGAAAAGTCCCAAGCAGTTTACCAAGGCGGATATGATTAAGTATGTGGAGGAGAACAACATCCCCATGGTGAATTTCCACTATGTGGCCGGCGACGGTCGTATCAAGACCCTCGGTTTTGTTTTGCACAGCCGTGAATATCTTGACCAAATCCTCTCCAACGGCGAGCGCGTGGATGGATCCAACATCTTCCCGGCCTTCATTCACGCCGGCTCCAGCGACCTCTACGTGATTCCGCGCTTCTCTACCGCATTCCTCAACCCGTTCACCGAAATCCCCACTCTCTCGTTCCTCTGCTCTTACTACAACAATGAGGGCAAACCTCTGGAAAATTCTCCGGAATACATTTTGCGCAAGGCTGCCAAGTCCTTCACCGAGGTCACCGGAAACTATTTCCAGGCTATGGGCGAACTGGAATATTACGTCATCGGCGACGAAGATGACCTGTTCACCATCCCCGACCAGCGCGGCTATCATGAATCCTCCCCGTTCACCAAATTTGAACACTTCCGTGCCGAGTGCATGCTCAATATCGCCAAGATGGGCGGTCTGATCAAGTATGGCCACTCCGAGGTAGGTAACTTCACCATGGACGGCAAGATTTATGAGCAAAACGAGATCGAATTCCTCGTCACTGACGTGCAAGACGCCGCCGACCAGCTGATTCTGGCAAAATGGATCATCCGTAATCTGGCATACGAATACGGCTTCGACGTGACCTTCTCACCGAAGATCACCGCCGGCAAGGCAGGAAGCGGCCTCCACATCCACACTTGCATTGTTGACAGCAAGGGCAAAAACCAGATGGTGACCAAGGGCAAACTTAACTCCATTGCCAAGACCGCCATTGCCGGTTACATGACCTGCGCAAGCTCCCTGACCGCCTTCGGCAACACCAACCCGACCTCCTACTTCCGCCTCGTGCCGCACCAGGAGGCTCCCACATCCGTGTGCTGGGGCGACCGCAACCGCTCCGTGCTCGTACGCGTGCCACTGGGCTGGACCCACAAGAACGACATCGTGGCCGAACTAAACCCGTTGGAGAAGGCCGTCAACAAGGACCGTTCCCAGAAACAGACGGTCGAGTTCCGCTGTCCGGACGGCTCCGCCGATATCTACCTCCTGCTGGCCGGTCTCGTCTGCGCCGCCCGCCATGGCTTCGAAATGGAGAACGCCCTCGAATTCGCCAATTCCACCTATGTTGACGTTGACATTCACCGTCCGGAGAACAAAGCACTCGTGGAGAAGCTGGCTCAACTGCCCGCCTCCTGCTGGGAGTCTGCCGACGAACTCAGCGCCCACCGCGCCATCTTCGAGGCTCATGGTGTCTTCAATCGCGAGATGATCGACGACATCATCAAACAACTCAAATCTTTCGACGACCGTAAAATCCGCAAAGAAATCGCCGACAATCCTAAACGGATGACTGAAATGGTGAAAGAATATTTCTATTGCGGATAATCCCCATTTGTATTTCTTTTTCCCCTGTAGAGACGCAACGCATTGCGTCTCTACGTTTTTTAAAACCTTGGGGCTCTTTAACACTGAATTTGTACACAAAAATTTTTTAATGCACAGAAATAGTGAAATTGCTATATGTAGAGACGGGGCATGCCCCGTCTCTACGAATAACACATGCCCCGTCTCCACGAATAACACATGCCCCGTCCCTACGAACAACAGAGAAAAAAATATAAATAGGATGTAACAAAAACACCACCTTGTGCGACATAATAAACAAAAATTATTTTAGAATAAAAGGTTTGTGTAATAAAAATTGTATTTTTGCCCTGTTGAATTTTAATTGATATTCAATGAAATAAGATTATTGCTTATGAAAAAATATATACTCTTCTTATTTGCCTTTGTATTTGCAGGATTTCAGGCTACGGTGTTTGCCCAAGGCAACAATGTGACCGTGCAGTCGTTGCAGAATGTTCATGTTGACACCATCCTGAAATATAATCTCGCGGGCGAGGGCGTGGAACTGAGCAACGGTAGGTTCAACTTGAATCCGGGTGTCGTCACTTCAAACCAGATTGGAAAGTTTAAGCGGAACAATTTCACGCAATTCCCATTCGACTCGGGTCTGGTGATGACCACAGGTGCTTGTTCGGTGGCGGCAGGACCCAATAGTTCCACCAGTGCATCGAGCACTGCCAATGTCACCTACCACGATGCCTTGCTACAACAGTACAACCAAGGCTATACGGTACAGAACAGCGCAGCCTTGGACTTCGACTTTTTGGCTTACGCTGACACGTTTGCTTTTCACTATATCTTTGGTTCCGAAGAGTATCCTAATTTCGTCTGCGCCTCCTATAACGACCTCTTCATCTTCCTGCTCACCGGCCCCGACCCGGTGACCAACCAGGTGGTCACACACAACGTGGCCGTGATTCCCGGCACCGTTTCGGCGGCCAACCCCGATGGTCTGCCCGTGTCCATCAACACAGTGAACGGAGGCGCATCCAGCAGCAGCGGAGCAACCTGCTACAGCGGTACCTATTCCGCCTACTACATCGCCAACAGCACTAATGCCAATGGCATTGAGTACAACGGATACACTGTAGAACTCGCTGCAGAAGGGGTCATCAATGCTTGTGACACCTACCACATGCACCTCGCCATCTGCAACGCTGGCGATAACTCTTACGATTCTGGAGTGTTCCTTGAAGGCAAGAGCTTCAAGAGCGAGATAACTACCAAACTGCTGATGCGTAACACCTACTGTCTGCACGAGCCCATCCAGTTCGAATATCAGGCCGAAAATGTGGACACGGTATTCATCATCACCCCGAGCGGCGACACCTTGTGGGCACCTTATATCATTGAAAGCGCAGAACCCACTGATGCCGGCCAATACGTCCTATACGTCCACAAAGCCATCACTTGTGCAAGCATCTGGGCAACCGACAGCATCCAAATTGATGTCATCAACACCTACAAACCCGATCTCGGCCCAGACCAGTGGCACTGCACCGGTGAGGTAATCTCCCTTAGCTCCAACTACAGCGACAGTACTGCCACCCTGATGTGGAACACTGGCGACGACACCCCGTCTATCGAAGTTATCACAACAGGAGAGTATATTTTGGAAATCGAAATGTACAACCCCAATACTAACACGAACTGCTGGAGTTCCGACACGATAAACGTCAATTTCTGGCCGCTGCCGAAACCCGACTTCGAAGCCGATGTGATTTCCGGATGCACACCCGTCACTTCTCGTTTTACCAACCTAACAACCACAACATCAGATTCTTACAGTTGCGAATGGACCGTGTTTGACGAGAACTTCACCATCACCGACTTTTCCTACGAACAGGAACCTGTTTTCCACTTTAACGATGCCGGGTCTTATTCCATCAAATTACTTATCATCACCGCAGAGGGATGCAGAGACTCCATTATAAAATGGAATTACATCACCACCTCGCCACAACCGACTATCGACTTCCTCGCCGATCCCGAAATAAGCATGATGAGCGAAAATAATGGTGCTGTCAACTTCACGGCTTATCTTTCCGATAATGTCGTTGACAATCCCTCCAACCACATAGTTTGGACCTTTGGCGACGGGG
>Ga0310696_10001172_pt1 | contig 38519 bp, 21 predicted proteins | sample AusTroGonzalo_MG_4_FD_203885 | JGI IMG/M metagenome (GOLD analysis project Ga0310696, IMG submission 203885) | Bovine rumen microbial communities from tropical cattle in Woodstock, Queensland, Australia - Gonzalo_02 (v2) (version 2) | ecosystem: Host-associated > Mammals > Digestive system >... | reverse complement strand
GTACATGGCAACGGCGGTCGATGACGGCGAAGGCTTCGTTCTCATTGGTTAAGGTCTCGCTGATGGAGATGATGGGCGTGAGGGAGTTCATGATTTCGTGGGTCAGCACACGGATAAGCTGCTGCCACGCTTCCATCTCCTGTCGCTGCATCAGCATAGACACATCCTTCAGCGCCACCACGAGGCGCCGCTTTCCGTCGATGCGCAGCAGAACGGTGGAGAGGGCGCAGCCGTCCACTACTTCGGCTTGTTCCTCAATAGCTTTTAATATCGTGGTCGGCAGAAACTCCCCTCCCTTGGGGAGGGGTTGGGGGTGAGTCTTTTTCGCCGCATGATTCATCCAGTCGATGCGTCCGTCGGTGGAGCAGACGAAGAGGGCAGTATCCACGTTCTCGGTCAACTGACGTAGATACTGCAACTGCCTTTCAGCCTCTGCCAATCGCGTATGCAGCCGCTCGTTCTCCTTTTCCGTCTCGCGGTAAGCATAGAGTAAACGGCCTACGCGTCCATATAGCGAGACGCACAGCCACAGCAGAGCAACGGCCAAGGCAATGGACGGCCAGAGCAGATGGGCTTGGATGCTGACGGCCAAGATTGCCATAAGGGCAATCATACCAACAATGTAATAACAGACCCACCCCATACCCTCCCTATGAGGGAGGGAGTTGGTTACTTTTGGCTGTTGGTTATCTAAATTTTTCATTATTCTTATAGTATATACTCCCCTCCCTCACAGGGAGGGGTTGGGGGTGGGTCTGGTGGGTCACTTTATTTCAACTTCCTATACAATGCAAACCTTGTGATTCCTAAAAGTTCCGCAGCGCGGGTGACGTTGCCTCCAGCTATCTCCATGGCCCGCTCGATGGCTTCCTGTTCCAGACGCTCCAAGTTCAGCGTCTGCGTCTGTGTCGTGCGGCGCACAGACTCTTTTAATATGAAGTCCTGGGCACAGAGGACAGGCCCTTTTGCCAACAATACGGCACGCTCCACGGCGTGCATCAGTTCACGCACATTGCCCGGCCATGTGTGGCGCAGCAACCGCTGACGGGCATCGCGGTTGAGCGTCGTCACCACCTTATTATATTTACGCGCGTAAGCGGCAAGGAAGTGCTCGGCCAGCAGGATAATATCTTCGCCACGCTCGCGCAAGGGCGGGATGGTAATCTCGATGGTGTTGATGCGATAGAGCAGGTCTTCACGGAAGCGTCCCTCGGCAACCTCAGTATGAATATCTACATTCGTGGCGCAGAGCAAACGAACATCGATGGGTGTCACCTGCGTACTACCGAGGCGTGAGATTTCTCGCCGCTCCAAGGCTGCCAGCAACTTCGCCTGCAAAGGCAGCGGCAGGTTGCCTATCTCGTCGAGAAACAACGTGCCGCCAGATGCCGTCTCCATGCGCCCCGCCTTCGACTTGCGGGCATCAGTAAAAGCACCTTTCTCATAGCCGAACAGCTCACTCTCGAACAGTTGTTCCGGCACACTGCCGAGGTCAATGCTTACGAATGGCTTAGTGGAACGCCCGGAGAGAGCACACAACTGGCGGGCAATGACATCCTTGCCCGTACCGTTCTCGCCGAGAATCAGCACGTTGGCATCCGTCGGTGCCACCTGGGCCACCGTCTGCAAGACTCGCCGCATGACAGGACTCTCACCGATGATGGTAGGTACAGCCGTAGCCCCGAAAGGCGATGCCGCCACTTCCATGCGCTGTTCCAGCAGTCGGTTCTTGTGCCGTTCGTGACTGAGTTCAATGCCCGCAAAGAGCGTGGCAAGCAGTTTGGAGTTGTCCCATGGCTTGGTGATGAAGTCCGTGGCACCGCTCTTCAGGGCGCGCACCGCCTTGTCGGCATCGGCGTAGGCCGTCATGAGGATGACCACTGCCTGCGCATCCCTATGCAGGATGTGCTCCAACCATTCGAACCCCTCCTCACCGCTGATGGCGTCGCGCTTGAAGTTCATGTCCAACAGCACCACGTCTGGATGCATCATATCATAGAACCGGTCTATCTGTTCGGGATTCTTTGCCACACGGATGTCTTCTACCAGCGGTTTTAGCAGCAGGTTCAGCGCAAAGAGAATGTCCTCATTATCGTCTATGACGAGTACTTTACCCTTTTTCTTTTCTTCCATCTAATTTTGATTTTACCTTTTTCGATGGCAAAGATAAAGAAAAAACTCCATATAGCTATCATTTTCCTAAACAAAAATCCCTCCATCCTCCCAAATACCTCCTTTTTGTGCGCATCCGCACGATTTTGTGCGATAACGCACGCTCTCCGTCCTGCTTTTCAATCCTATATAGTAGAATGTCAACTAATATAGTGATTAATAGAACTAAATTTTCACGAATTATTTGCGAAATGTGCGGTGATTCGGAAATAAAGTTGTAACTTTGCAGCAAATTTGGGAGAATCATTAAAACTGAACAACTATGGGAAAGAAAAGAGGAGGCCGTAGGCTCAACAAGAACATGGTGGCCGACATGGTTCAGGCGCTCTTCCAGGCTCATCCTGGCGAGACGCTGACGACGAAACAGATATTCAAGGCCCTGAAGCTGGACACCCACCCGACTAAGATGCTGGCTATGGACGTGATGGAGGAAATGGCGTGGGACGACTGGCTCTCGAAGGCTGGCGAGAGTTCCTACAAGCTGAACCTGAAAACGCAGGTGCAGGAGGGTACTTTCCTGCGCAAGGCCAACGGTAAGAACACATTCATGCCCGACGACGGTGGCACACCCATCTTCGTAGCTGAGCGCAACTCGATGTTCGCCCTGACTGGCGACCGTGTGCGTGTAGCGTTTATGGCTCGTCGGCAGAACCACATCAAGGAGGCTATCGTCACCGAGATTCTGGAGCGCAAGCACGACCAAGCCGTGGGCATCCTGCAGGTGGAGAAGGACTTCGCCTTCCTCAACGCCGAGGGCAACATCTTCGCACAAGACATACTTATTCCGAAGAAGAAGCTCAAGGGCGGCAAGACGGGTGAGAAGGCTGTAGTGAAGATTACCCAATGGCCGTCGGCAGAGTCGAAGAGCCTCGTGGGAGAGGTCATCGACGTGCTGGGTCGTCAGGGCGACAATACCGTAGAGATGCACGCCATACTGGCACAGTACGGGTTGCCCTATAAGTACCCGCAGCGTGTGGAGGAGGCTGCCAACAAGATTGACGCCAGCATCACTCCCGAGGAGATTGCCCGCCGCGAGGACTTCCGCGACGTGCTTACCTTCACCATCGACCCGGCAGATGCGAAGGACTTTGATGATGCGCTCTCCATCAAGGAAATCGTAAATAGTAAATCGGAAAATAGTAAATGGTATGAGGTTGCCGTCCACATCGCCGACGTCTCCCACTACGTCACGGAGGGCAGCATCATCGACCGAGAGGCACAGCAAAGAGCCACGAGCGTGTATCTTGTAGACAGAACGATACCCATGCTTCCTGAAAGGCTCTGTAATTTCATCTGCTCACTCAGGCCTAATGAGGAGAAACTTTGCTATAGCGTCATCTTTACGATGGACGAGGAGGCCAACATCAAGTCCTGGCATCTGGCACATACCGTCATTCGTAGTGACCGCCGCTATGCCTACGAGGAGGTTCAGGAGATACTTGACGGTAAGGACGGCGACTATGCCCAGGAGCTTCGTCTAATCAGCTCGATGGCTCAGAAGATGCGCGACCGTCGCTTCAAACATGGAGCGGTGAAGTTCGACCGTGAGGAGCTGCACTTCGACATCGACGAGGATGGCAAGCCCACACGATGTTTCTTCAAGAAGTCGACCCTGGCGACCCAGCTCATCGAGGAGTTCATGCTGCTTGCCAACCGCACGGTATCGGAGGCTATTGCCTTCGGAGAACTGGGCAATCATGAGTACAGCTATCACGGCGGCTATTCCACAAAGACTTCAAACGCTCAACCCTCAAATCTCAAATCTCAAAACAAGAAGACCTTCGTCTACCGCGTACACGACCAACCCGACCCGCAGAAGCTGGAGAACCTGCGTGCCATCGTTGCTCCCTTCGGCTACAAGATAAAGACTACGGGTACGAAGGGCGCTATCTCGAAGAGCCTCAACCAGTTGATGACCGACGCACAGGGCAGGCGTGAGCAGAAACTCATAGAATCCGTAGCCCTCAAGGCAATGATGAAGGCCAAGTATTCCACCCACAACATCGGGCACTACGGCTTGGCCTTCGACCACTACACCCACTTCACCTCGCCCATTCGCCGTTACCCCGACACGATGGTGCACCGTCTGCTTACCCGCTATCTGGACGGAGGACGCTCGGCCAATCAGGAGCATTACGAGGAGATGTGCGAACACTCCAGCGACATGGAGCAGACGGCACAGTACGCCGAGCGCGACTCCATCAAGTACAAGATGGTGGAGTTCATGGCCGACAAGGTGGGACAGGAGTTCGACGCCCATATCAGCGGCGTGCAGTCCTACGGCATCTACTGCGAGATAGACGAGAACCATTGTGAGGGCCTCGTCGGCATGCACGACCTCGACGGCGACTACTATGAGTTCGACGAAAAGAACTACCAGCTCGTGGGACGACGACACCACCGCAAATACCAGCTGGGCGATGCCGTGCGTATCAAGGTGGCACGGGCTAACCTGGAGCGCCGACAGCTGGACTTCATATTGGCTGAATAGTTTTTCTTAACCACGAATTAAATGAATTGTTCTTAACCACGAATTAAACGGATTATACGAATTAAACGAATTATTTCTAAAATATGAATATCGAATCATTGATTAGCATGGCTGCACAGGATGCCGTGAAAAGCCTCTACGGACAGGAAGTGCCGGAGAAGATGGTGCAGCTGCAAAAGACAAGAAGCGAGTTTGAGGGTAACCTCACACTAGTGGTGTTCCCTTTTGTAAAGATGGCTCGTAAGAGCCCCGAACAGACGGCGCAGGAGATTGGCCAGTATATGGTGGACAACTGCCCTGCCATAGAGAAGTTCAACGTTGTGAAGGGTTTCCTTAACCTTTGCATAGGTCAGGGAGCATGGCTGAAATTTTTGGAGGACATTGACCAGGATGAGCACTTCGGCATGAAGACTGCCCACGAGGGTTCTCCCCTCGTGATGATTGAGTATAGCAGCCCCAACACCAACAAGCCCCTTCACCTGGGTCATGTGCGCAACAACCTGCTCGGTTGGAGCTTAGCACAGATTATGGAGGCCAACGGCAACCGCGTCGTCAAGACCAACATCGTGAACGACCGAGGCATACACATCTGCAAGTCGATGCTCGCCTGGTTGAAGTGGGGCAACGGAGAGACTCCCGAAAGCAGCGGCAAGAAGGGCGACCACCTCATCGGCGACTACTACGTGCTCTTCGACAAGCACTACCGCGAGGAGATTAAGCAGCTCGTGGCACAAGGCATGGATGAGGAAAAGGCCAAGCAGGAGGCTCCCCTCATCAAGGAGGCCCACGAGATGCTCGTCAAGTGGGAGCAGAACGACCCTGAGGTGCGTACCCTGTGGGAGAAGATGAACAACTGGGTATACGCCGGCTTCGACGAGACGTACAAGAAGATGGGCGTCGGCTTCGACAAGATTTACTACGAGAGCCAGACATACCTTAAAGGCAAAGCCAAGGTGGAGGAAGGACTCGCCAAGGGCCTCTTCGAGCGCCACGATGATGGCAGCGTATGGGCAGACCTCACCAACGAGGGGCTTGACCAGAAATTGCTGTTAAGGAGCGACGGCACCAGCGTCTACATGACACAGGACATCGGTACTGCCGAGATGCGATACGAGGACTACCCCATCGACAAGATGATCTACGTGGTGGGCAACGAGCAGAACTATCACTTCCAGGTGCTCTCTATCCTACTCGACCGTCTGGGCTTTAAGTGGGGCAAGGAGCTGACACACTTCTCCTACGGCATGGTGGAGCTCCCCAACGGTAAGATGAAGAGCCGCGAGGGGACGGTTGTCGATGCCGACGACCTGATGGAGCTGATGGTCGAGGATGCCTACAAGACCTCGATGGAGCTTGGGAAGTTCGACGACATGACCGAGGAGGAGCGCCGAGAGATTGCCCGCATCGTTGGTATGGGTGCCCTGAAGTACTTCATTCTCAAGGTCGATGCCCGCAAGAACATGCTCTTCAACCCCGAGGAGTCGATAGACTTTAACGGCAACACCGGGCCTTTCATACAGTATACCTACGCCCGCATCCGATCGATACTCCGTAAGGCTACGGAGAATCCGGAGAGTTTGGAAAGTGAAGTTTCTCTCTCTGAGAAGGAAATCGAGCTTATCCAGAAGATGTCGGAGTTTGGTGCAGCCGTAGAGCAAGCAGGCAAGGACTACTCACCCTCGGGTATTGCCAACTACTGCTACGAGCTGACGAAGGTGTTCAACCAGTTCTACCACGACTACTCCATCCTCAATGAACCCGACGAGCATAAGCGCAACGTCCGACTCATTTTGGCACGTAACGTGGCAAAAATCATCAAGAACGGAATGGAACTCCTCGGCATCGAAGTGCCTGAAAGGATGTAAACTACTGCTTAAACTTATTGATACAGTCGATATAGGCTTCGACTGAGGCGGTAACGATGTCGGTATTGGCACCAAAGCCGTAGTACAGGCGTCCGTCGTACTCCACCTGCATGTGCACCTTTCCCACGTCGTCGGAGCCTTTCGAGATGGCTTGAATGGTGAACTCCTTGAGGGTCATCTGCTTCATGATGATTTTCTTCAGCGCCTTGATGGCGGCGTCTACAGGACCGTTTCCTGAGGATGCCGCCTCAAATTTCTGTCCGCTGATGTCGAGGCCGATGGCTGCAACATTCTTCACACCCTTGCCCGACGACACCTGCAGGAAGTCAAGCTTCACGGCATGTTGGTCGGCAGTATCGGCTCCAGCAAGCATCAGGATGTCGGCATCGCTCACTTCCTTCTTCAGGTCGGCCAGCTGCAGGAACTTCTCATAAATCTTGTCCACCTTCTTCTCGTCGCTCACGTCCACGCCGTAGGTATGCAAACGATGTTTCAAGGCAGCACGGCCACTACGGGCGGTGAGCACGATGCTGTCTATGTCGATGCCCACGTCCTTGGGATCCATAATCTCGTAGGTATGGGCGTTCTTCAGCACCCCGTCCTGGTGTATGCCGCTCGAGTGGGCAAAGGCGTTGCGACCCACGATAGCCTTGTTTGGCTGAACGGGCATGTTCATCAGCGAGCTGACGAGCCTTGACGTGGGATATATTCGCTGGGTGTTGATGTTCGTGTCGATGTCTATTCCCTTGTGGCAGCGCAGTATCATGGCGATCTCCTCCAACGACGTGTTTCCTGCCCGTTCACCAATGCCGTTGATGGTCACCTCCACCTGTCGGGCACCGTTAAGCACTCCCTCCAAGGTGTTGGCAGTAGCCATACCCAGGTCGTTATGACAATGGGTGGAGATGATAGCGCGGTCGATACCATCGACGTGCTCCACGAGGTATTTAATCTTCTCTCCGAACTCCTGCGGCAGACAGTAACCTGTGGTGTCGGGAATATTCACGACGGTAGCTCCCGCCTTGATGACGGCCTCAACGACACGTGCCAGGTACTCGTTGTCCGTACGTCCGGCATCCTCGGCGTAGAACTCCACATCGTCCACGAAACGCTTGGCGTAGGCAACGGCACGGACAGCACGTTCGAGAATCTCCTCGCGATTGCTGTTGAACTTGAACTTGATGTGCTCGTCGCTGGTACCAATACCCGTATGAATACGCTTATGCTTGGCATACTTCAAGGCATCGAAAGCCACGTCGATGTCATGCTCTACGGCACGGGTAAGTGCACAGATAGTTGGCCACGTCACGGCCTTGGAGATTTCTATAACCGACTGGAAGTCACCTGGTGACGAAACGGGGAAACCCGCCTCGATGACATCAACGCCCAGATGCTCCAACGCCTTGGCTACCTGAATCTTCTCTACGGTGTTCAACTGACAACCTGGCACTTGCTCGCCGTCGCGCAGCGTAGTGTCGAAAATAAATAGCCTATCACTCATAATCTTTTTTACCTTAAAATTATGCCTATTGTCTTTGTATGGTTTATGCCGTAGAAAGCTTATGCGATGACCTTAAAGCGCACCCGGAAAGAACGCTCATGCTCATCCCAGTTGGTACCCAGCATTTCGAAGCGCCCTATCTGCGACGTAGAGCGCACATGCTTGCCGATGCAGGGGCAGACATCGTAATCGCCGATGCGCACCAGCCGGATAGTGTCGCCGGCATCACCAGGCAGACGGTCGAGCTTCACGTCGAAAGGAATCTCATCGCGCGTGACAAACTCGAAGGTCACGGGCAGGTCTTCGTCAATCAGCTCGTTCATCCTCCGTTCAATCTCACGCTCCTCCTGACGGCTGGGCTTATGATCCAGGTGGAAGCTCATCTTGCTCTTCTTTCGCTCCACATGGGCATTATAACTGCGCTCACATCCGAAGATACGAATCATCGTCTGGTTGAGCAAATGCTCGGCCGTGTGGGCAGGGGGAAACTCCTCCTTGTTGTGTTCATTGAGTATATAATCATCCATAATGGCGGCAAAAGTACAAATAATCAACGATATGACAAAACATAATTAAGAAAAATAATACAAAATTTTAATGGTTACTATAAAAGGTGAGGTGAAAAAGAACAATATTCCAAAACTTTTCGTACCTTTGCAACCGAATTTTAAATCCTATATAATAAATCCATTAACTCTCGATAGAAATATGATACAACCAGCAGAGAGACTTAACTTAGTGAGTGAATATTACTTCAGCCGCAAGCTGAAGGAAGTGGCTCAGTTGAACGCCGAGGGCAAGGACATCATCAGCTTGGCCATTGGAAGTCCTGACATGCCGCCGTCGGAACAAACCATCGAGAAGCTGTGCGAGGTTGCCCGGCAACCTAATGCCCACGGTTACCAGCCGACGATGGGAACGCCAGAGCTGCGTGAGGCTATGGCTGGATTCTACAAAAGGTGGTACGGCGTGGAACTAGATTCCAAACGTGAAATTCTGCCGCTGATAGGTTCGAAGGAGGGAATACTCCATATCACCCTGGCCTTCGTGAATCCTGGCGAGACGGTGCTTGTGCCCAACCCCGGCTATCCCACCTACACCTCGCTGTCGAAGATTCTGGGAGCCAACGTCGTATACTATAACCTGAAAGACCCGAACAATTCACTATCTGACAATTCCTGGCAACCTGACTTCGACGAGCTGGAGGAAATCGTCAATAGTAAAGCATCAAATTGTAAATTACTTTGGGTGAACTATCCCAACATGCCGACGGGTGCACCAGCCAGACGTGAGACCTACGAGCAGCTGGTGGACTTTGCCCGCAAGCACAATATCATTGTGGTGAACGACAACCCCTACTCCTTCATCCTCAACCGCGAACAGCCACTGAGCATCCTGCAGGTGGAGGGTGCCAAGGATTGCTGCATAGAGCTGAATTCCATGTCGAAGAGCCACAATATGCCCGGCTGGCGAATCGGTCTTTGTGCCACCAACACACAGTTTACGGAATGGATTCTGAAGGTTCAGTCGAACATCGAGAGTGGCATGTTCCGAGGTCTTCAACTGGCAGCCGCCGAGGCTTACCGCAACAGCGACGAGTGGCATCATGAGGCCAATGTGGAGACCTACGCCCGCCGCCGCCGTCTGGCCGAGCAGATTATGGACGTGCTGGAGTGTAAGTACGATAAGAACCAGGTGGGAATGTTCCTGTGGGGTCGCATACCTGATAAATATAATAATGTGGAGGAGCTGACGGAGCGCGTGCTCCACGAGAACCGTGTGTTCATCACTCCTGGCTTCATCTTCGGCTCGAATGGCGAACGCTACATCCGCATTTCGCTCTGTGCCAAGGAAGAGAAAATAGAAGAGGCATTGAGGCGCATCAAATAACGATAAAGGAAATAACTAAGGGGGATTCGCGAACCAATCACGCGAATCCCCCTTTTTTATCGTGAGAGTGAAACTTCAATTCGTTATTCTCCTGCCTCGTAGATTGCGGGCGAGACGAACTTCACATAGTAGACATAACGCAAGTCATCCACCTCGATGCAGAACTGGCCGTCGACGGTGTAATCGTCGTCAACATCAATGCCAACGATATTGATAACCACGTCGTCGCCATCCTGCTCTACCGTGAAGAAGATGTCGCCGTAGCTGTCATAACCGCCATCCTCAATGCTGAAGCTCAAGCCATTGTCGGCATTGACAGCCTCGCCGTATATACCCTCTTTAGTGAATCCGCGCAGATAGTAGTTATTGGGATTAAGCAGATCATCGATGGTGATGCCAAGGGCATCGCATGCCTTCTGGGCGTCAATCTTCACTAACATTCCAGCACCATCCACGGGCAGGGTTATGTTCTCACTACCTACAGTCTCCACAGGCGTGAGCTTATCTACGAAGCTGACGATGAAGTTGATGGTTATCATTTCTTCCGTATCCTCGTTCACCAGGAAGAGAGTGGTCTTGAAGTTATCACCGACGCTGTTCCTGCCTGGGTACTGGAAGAACTGGAATACTCCATTGGCATAGCTGATGCCCACGCGGGCATTGGCATCGCCCCATACGGAGACATAACCATCCTTATGGAGCCAGAAACCGGGCTTCGGGTCACAACTGTAAGCATTGGAATACTGTCCCTTGATGGCTGCTATGGAGTCGTTGTTCAAGCCGTAGAGGGTAGGATCACTGGTGCCAATGAGTGCCTCGATGTCGTCAAGTGAAATCTCGTAGGTGGCATCGATAGGATAAACGTTGGCCGACGGCAGGGCTTGAATCTGGGCGGTACGTGTGGCAACGCTCTTGAAGCCGTGCTCCACGAGCTTCGGCTCCACAATCTTCATGGTCACAGTGTACTGGTAGTAGTTCTCGCCATTCATGAAATAGACGCTTGCGCTTACCTCATCGCCAATGGCAAATCGGTCGGGATACTGTCCAACGTTAAGCACGGAGAAGTCGTTGGCATTCATCGGCTCAATGAAGATGGCACAGCCTGCACCGTATGCCACCACCGTACCAGCATCGTTGAACCAGAAGCCACCATAGTTGGCAGTGTTGTTGCCGAAATTATCCTTATCGTCGAGAGCCACCATGCCAACGGCACCAACCTCACACCCCAGGGCAGCGGCAATAGCCTCCATATCGGGTTTCACGCTGATGGTGGAAAAGTCGTTGGTGGGTTCCTGCTCCACGGTGACACTGGCCTCGCCGACCTTCGTGTAGGAGCTCATGCCCGAACCCTGTTCCTTCTCCAGCAGCTTCAGGGTGTACTTGATGCGGTAGGCTTTGTCGCCGTAGACGATGTAGACGTAGGCGAACCACTCCTCGTTGTCCTTGCACACGCCGGGGTACTGTCCCAGCAGGCAGGTCAGCGTGTTGCCGTCGGCATTGTAGGTGAAGTTGTTCATGAAGAACTTGTCCGAGTTTGCCCATCCTGCAGCCGCAACCTCGCCGTCCTCCTCGCCTTGTTCGTTCTGCACGGCATGATACCAGAAACCGTGACCCTCTCCAGTGGGAGTATTGGTAAGCGAGTCTTTCTTCAAGCCGCCGCCTTCCTCGACGTCTGCATCGTTATAACACGTAGTGTAGAGCACAGATTCTATCTGGTCGGAAAGCAATCCCAAATCGGGTATGCCAAGCCCGGAAAGGTCGCCCAGCTCCACGACAACCTCGTCGGAGTCATAGCCACCACGAGGATACTGCTCTACTATCTGCTCCTGCTCGCCCACGATGGTTAGTTCACTCTCAATGAGCGTAGGCTCCGGCACATTGTAGACAGGCTTTTCCTTGACGATGAGCCTCAGTGTGAACGTTGCCGATTTGCCGTTAAGTGTCAGCTTGACAGTAGCAGAAAGTTCCTCGCCGCCCTGCATCACGTTGGGCATCTGTCCAATGTTGAAAAGCAGCTTAGGCCCGTCGCTATCGGAATTACCACCAGCCATGTATGTTATAATCGATGAGATGTCGGCCACGTCTACGGCTCCGTCATCATTCACGTCACCGTCAACATCCGACGTTCCGGCCATAACGCTGATGACAGCCGAAATATCAGCAACGTCGACAGCTCCGTCGGCGTTCACATCGGCCTTGTTTTCCACCATAGGACTTATAAACCATGCGCTGGTATCACCATGTCCAACCGGTATGCTATTAGCATCCAGCCAGAAGCCGTGGTTGACGGCTTCGGTGGCAGCCGTCCACTCAATGGCATCGCCATCAGCGGGTACGATGGAGAAGAGCACAGGGTCGGGAGTCTCTGCGGAGATGTAATCTTGTACGGCATTGGTAAGCGTGGCAGCATCGGTGTCAAGAACCTGAGCCACTTCGACCATGGTGAACGAAACAATGTCACCCTCATAACCCTTCGTCGGGTACTGGCTCACGCTTCCTTCGAACTGTGCCTGTGCCGACGTAAACGCCAAAAGGCAGGCTGCTGCAATGAGCAGACATTTCTTTCTAGTAAACATCATCATAAAATAAAAAGGTTTAGTTAGTAATTAAATAAGGTTAATAAGCTGCGGCAAAGTTACAATAATAATCTGAAAGAGCATACTATTTAACAAAGTTTTATTCTTTTGTCCGCACACTGAACTCGCAGCCGCAGTACTGCTGGTTGTAGAAGCCGTATTCACGCAGCAACTGGTTGCGCCGCTCATAAAGTCCTCCCTTGCGCCAGTTTTGTGCCCAGAAGCGAGTGCCTTCGACGGCTGACTCTGCGTCGTGTCCAGCACGTTCTATCTGCTCCAGGCTTTTCCAGCGGGATGATGCCAGCGTCGTGGTAAACCATGTGATGCCCAGCCGCCGTGCCTCTTGTGCCGTAGCGACGAGACGTTGGCGGAAACAGCACTCACAGCGCCGTCCACGTTCCGGTTCCCCCTCCATGCCCTGCACGCCGCAACGCCACTGGTCGTGGTCGTAGTCACCATCAATCCACCGCAACCCAAGGCTCTCAGCATGTCGCTTGCTCTCCTGCTTACGGATTTCATATTCCTCTAGTGGCCAGATATTTGGGTTGAAATAGTAAATGACTGGATGAATACCATTTGCCAACATCCACTCCACAATGGCCGAGGAACATGGAGCACAACAGGCGTGAAGGAGCACCTCCTTCACGCCTGTCGGAATGACTATTGCGGGTTGTTTCATATTTATTCTCCAGCCATAATGCTGATGACGGTCGAGATGTCAGCCACGTCGACGTTGCCGTCGCCGTTTACGTCGGCTGCCTTTTCTGTTTCCTCGCTCTCACCTCCAGCCATGACGCTGATGACGGTCGAGATGTCGGCTACGTCGACGGAGCCGTCGCCATTGACATCGCCACGAGAACCCTTGACGACCTTATAGGGATAGGTTTCCATCGTATCAGCGTCGATATTCTCCACACACTCACACCCCTCGGCAAGCAGGTTTTCGGGGATAGGTTCCGAGTAGAGGCCGCCCGAGCAAACCATTGTTGCACCCTCCCAGCAGATGAGCATGTTCCAGGCACTGATGCGGCAATCAGTAATCTCCACCGAGCCATTGGAGGCAATGCCCGATCCCTGACCATTATTGGTAATGATGCCGCCGTTGACGGTAGCCGTGCCGTAGATGGTGATGGTTTGAGCCGTAGCATCGTTGGTGAACGTACCGTTGTTGACGGTGGTGGTAGTACCCTTGCTTGCCCACAGGCAGCGACGGTTGTCGGATTCCTCGTACAAATTGCAGGTGTTGATGAACGTGCCATTATTAATGACCAGCTCGCCCAAGGTGTTGAAATTGCCAACGACGTTGATGTTACCATTCGTTGTGTAACTACCGCCGTTAATAGTGGCATTGCCGTTGAGCACCAGAACCTGATAGGTGGAACTGAACGATGCGTCGTCGATGACCGTTTTGGTGTTGACGTTGGTGAAGAGGCAGCAACGTTGGTCGCTACCCTCTTCGGGCTTGGAGGCGAGGTTCTGGAACGAGCCACCGTTGATGGTCAGCTGACCATCCATGCTATAATTGCGCACCACAGAAGCGTTGCCCACCGACGTGAAATCACCACCCTCGATAGTGGTCTCGCCCAGCAGGTAAACCACCTGATTCTCTGAGGTGAACAATCCGTCATTGATGAGCGTCTTCGTTCCGGTATTGGTCCAAAGGCAGCGACGCAAATCGGCACCTTCAGGCTTATCAGCAACATTGGAGAACACACCGCCATTGATGACCAGCTGCTGGTCGACGGCATAGTTTGCCACAACATCGGTATTTCCAGTGGTGACGAACTCTCCGGCATCGATGGTCAGCTCACCGTATGCACATAATACCTGACCCGTGGAGCTGAAGGAGCCTTTCTTGATAAAAGTCTTTGAATTATCGAAAGTTATCAGACAGCGGCGGAAGTCGGCACCGGTGAACTCCTTGGAGGAGCAAACGTAGGAACCTTCCTCGATGGTCAGCTCACCATAATTATAAATCATGCTTACATTGCCATGGTCGAGAAACATGGAGCCATCACGGCTCTCCGAGCTATCAGTAATCAGGAGGTTACCATAGTTGTAGATGCCAAGGCTGTCGATGACCACATCATATCCGTTGAGGTCGAGGCTGACGGTGACGCCCTCATTAATCACAACAAGTCCCATTGACACGTCGGCGAGGAGCTGGATATTGGTTTCAGCAGTGTCGGTAGCCGAATAGAAAGCCTGGGTAAGAGAAGCAAACAGCGAGTCGCCATTCACAATGGCTACTGGCACAATGCTGTCGGTGGCAATGCTGTCGGTGACCTCTTCATCACCTTCTTCGGCTGGAACAGGCATGCTGCCAGCCATCACTGCCCTTGACTGGCTCAGGAAAACCAATGCCAGAAGAGCCAATGAAAGTAGGTAAAAACGATTTTTCATTTCCAATTATTAATGTCTATTGTTTACCGTTTTCCGGTTATTGTTTATTGTATATTGTTTATTGTTTATTGTACTCCGTACATCCTGGCTTTCTGTTCCTTGATTTGCTCATCGTAGATGTAGTCATCATACTGCATGAGCTTGTCGATGGTGCCCTTCGGAGTCAGCTCGATGATGCGGTCGGCGACGGTTTGGATGAACTCATGGTCGTGCGAAGCAAAGAGGATGTTACCCTTGAACTGCACGAGGTTATTGTTGAAAGCCTGAATGCTCTCCAGGTCGAGGTGGTTCGTAGGCGTGTCGAGGATAAGGCAGTTGGCGTTCTTCAGCTGCATACGAGCAATCATACAGCGCATCTTCTCACCTCCCGAGAGCACGTTCACCTTCTTCAGCACGTCCTCCTCACGGAAGAGCATACGGCCGAGGTAAGACTTCATCAGCACCTCGTTGCCCTTGCCATACTGCGAGAGCCAGTCGACGAGGTTCAGCTCACTCTTGAAGAACTCGGTATTGTCGAGCGGCAGGTAGGCGGTGGTGATGGTTACGCCCCACTTGTATTCTCCGTTGTCTGCCTGGCGGTTGCCGTTGATGATTTCGAAGAGAGCCGTCATGGCCTTGGGATTGTGCGAAAGGAAAACGGTCTTCTGACCCTTCTCGATGACGAAGTTCACATTGTCGAAGAGCACCGTTCCGTCGGCATCGACAGCCTTCAGGTCCTTCACCTCCAGTATCTGCGTTCCCGGCTCACGCTCCATCTGGAAGATGATGCCAGGATACTTACGTGTAGAAGGCGTAATCTGCTCAACGTTAAGTTTTTCCAGCATCTTCTTTCGAGAAGTGGTTTGCTTTGATTTTGCCACGTTGGCCGAGAACCTGCGGATGAACTCCTCCAGCTGTTTACGCTTCTCCTCGGCCTTCAGCTTCTGGTTCTGAGCCTGACGAAGAGCCAGCTGAGACGACTCATACCAGAAAGAGTAGTTACCAGCAAAGAGCGTCACCTTGCCAAAGTCGATGTCCACAGTTTGCGTGGAGACGGCGTCGAGGAAGTGACGGTCGTGGCTGACCACCAAGACACATTGCTCCAAACCGCTGAGATACTCCTCGAGCCACTGTACGGTGTCGAGGTCGAGGTCGTTGGTAGGCTCGTCGAGCAACAGGTTGTCGGGATGTCCGAAGAGTGCCTTGGCCAGCATGACGCGCACCTTCTCGTTGTTCGAAATCTCGCTCATCTGCTTGTAGTGCTGCTCCTCCTTCACGCCGAGGTTCTGCAACAGCTGTGCTGCCTCGCTCTCGGCCTCCCAGCCGTTCATCTCGGCAAAAGCCATCTCCAATTCGGCGGCGTGTGTGCCGTCCTCCTCGGTCATCTCCTCCTTGGCGTAAAGAGCCTCGCGCTCCTTCATGTTCTGCCACAGGGGCTGGTGACCCATGAGCACGGTGTTCATTACGGAGAACTCGTCGTACTTGAAATGATCCTGCTCCAGCACCGAGAGGCGCTCACCAGGTCCCATCTCCACGAAGCCCTTGTTGGGCTCCAGTTCACCACTAATAGCACGCAACAGCGTGGACTTTCCCGCGCCGTTGGCACCGATGATTCCGTAAATGTTGTTGCTTGTAAACTTCAGGTTGACGTCCTTGTAGAGCGTCTTTTTGCCAAACTGAATGGCTACGTTTGTCAGTGTTATCATACAAATAATGAGTATTCCTTCACATCCCATGCCAAAGCAGCAGCTCCAAGCACGTCGCGTTCCACCTCGTTAAGAATGGAAGTGAGAATCTTCACCTTTCCACGCATGTTATGGAACACGTGAGCCTCAAACGACTCCACGGCGGGTTCAATAAGCCACTTGCCGGCATGAGCCACGCCTCCTGCCAGGATGATGGCTTCGGGATTGAATACCGAAGCGTAGTTGGCCAATGCAATACCCAGCATGTCGCCCGAGCGGCGGAAAGCCTCAATGGCCACCTCGTCGCCCTTCTCACAGTATTCAAAGACCACGCGAGGAGTGAGCCGTTGCTCATACTTCATGGGCGATGACTTCCCCTCGTTCTCCATCATATCACGCACCGTGTTCAGGATGCCCTTTGCACCAACGTATGCTTCGAGACACCCCTTGTTGCCGCATCCGCAGAGACGGCCTTCGTGCTTCACGCAACTATGACCGATTTCGCCAGCAAAGCCCTCGGCACCAAGATAAGCCTGACCGTTGCAGAAGATGCAGCTACCAACGCCATGACCAAGGTTCACCACGATGAAATCCTTCATGCCATGAGCAGTACCGTAGACATGCTCACCCAGGGCACGCACATGGGCATCGTTGCCCAGCGCCACGGCAAGGCCAAGACGGTCGCGCAGCATCGCAGCCATGGGAATCTTACCCTTCCAGGGAAGGTTGGGCGAGTATTCGATACAACCCGTGAGGAAGTTGCCGCTCGGAGCACTCACACCCACGGAGCGGATGGTCTCATAGCCGCCATTGGCCTCCACGAAAGGCAGGATGTTGTCACTGAGATAGGTTACGAAATCGTTGGCCGTAGGGAAGTCGGTGGTGGCAAACTCGGTCTTAGCCAGGATGTTACCACGCATGTCAACGATGGCATAAACGGTTTGCTCAATACTGATGTCGATGCCTACTACACGGTTCTTAAGAGGAGCTTGAATCATGGTATATTTAATTATGCTACAAAAGTAGTAATTAATATTGACACAGCAAAGCGTTTAACATTATTTTTGTTTTCTAAAAACCAGACAACTCATTATAGACACGCTGGACAGGAAAGCCCATGACATTATAGAAGCTGCCTGTAATGGCAGACACGCCGATATAACCAATCCACTCCTGCACGCCGTAGGCACCGGCCTTGTCGTAGGGGCGGTATTTCTCCAGATAGTAGGAAATCTCCTCGTCAGAGAGATGCTTGAAGGTGACATCGGTGGTAGCAGAGAAACGGCGCTCACGCCCCTTGGCCATCAGACACACCCCCGTCACCACACGATGAGTACAGTCGCTCAGCGTTCGGAGCATGCGGGCGGCGTCATCACGGTCATGGGGTTTGCCAAGCACCTGGCCACCGACGATGACTATCGTGTCGGCAGTAATGATGAGCTCGTCATCGCCCATCAGAGGCTTGTATGCGGCGGCTTTCGCACAGGCGATATGCTCTGCCACCTGCTCCACGGGCATGTCGGGAGGATAGCTCTCGTCGATGTCGGGAAGCACCTTGACCTCAAAAGGTATGTCAAGACCCGCCAGCAACATCCGGCGGCGCGGAGAGTTGCTGGCGAGTATCACATGATAGTGTTTCAGATTGTCTAACACCTTCGTCGTTGGTTATTATTCCATCACAAGTTTTCTTGATTGGCCATTGGCACTCCGCTCGATGCAAAGTCCGTGGGGAGTCTCCATACGGCGGCCACGCAGGTCGTAATAGGTTTTGGGGCCGTCATTATTCTTTTGAGCCACATCCTCGATGGCCAAGCCGCCACGGTCAATCATGAAGATAAAGGTGCTCAGGCTTCGTGCAGGCATCTCGACGAGAACCTCTTCTGTAGGTTCGGGAATATCAACCTCTGACTTCTGGCAGAGCTTGTCGCTCTCATTGCCCGTCGACAACCACAGGGTGCCACTGTTCACTTTGTAGGGCAGCTTGATGAGTAGGTCGCGGGCAGTTGCAATGGTATCGATGGCCATAACAATGATGGAGTCGCCCTTGATGTAAGCCGAATACTCAAAAGCATCGCCTTCTCCTGACTCCTTGTCGCGCGAGGTTGTCAGGCGCGTAGAGCCGGTGACATTCTTGGAGAAGTGAGACATGACGAAAGCGCGAGGCAGCAGCTCGTCCCTCTTGTTGTCGGCACCATACTGTGACTCGCCTGTGCCCACGAATGCCCAGTGGGCACGCAGATACCAGTAGATATAACCTGAGCAGCCGGCCAACATGCACTCGTTGAGCTCTTCGGCGAAAATCAGGTTCTCATGCCACGTAGGCAGCTTGCCAGTATTGTCGGTCACGGAGTGCTCCGTCATCCATACTTCCTTGCCATACTTGAGGGGAAGCACGGCTGCTTTCTTCATATACTCGAGGGGAGCATGGCCATAGAGGTGGCCAGCAACGATGTCGACCTGCTTGCGGCACTCCTCGTCTTGCATGAGCGGGTCGGTATAGTTCTGAGTGAAGCCCAACGGCTCGCCGCTGATAAGCCTTACGCCGGGATAGGTCTCACGGTCGAGCATCCAGCCATAGTTCTTGACAAGCTTTACCAAATCCTGAGGGTCATAGAGGCAACCGGAATAGCTCACCCACCAGTCGGGTTCGTTCTGGATAGACACGGCATCGATTTCAACATCGTGGGCCTTCATCCACTTCAGGAAGGAGTTCAGCCAAGGGAAGAACTTCTCGTAGCAATCCTCACGCAGCTTGCCGCGCTGGTAGCCTTGGTCTTCAGCATTGCCACCCTGAGCAGTGCCATTGGTCTTGTATACGCCGGGAGGCGACCAGGGAGTACCAAAGACGATGCCGCCGCGATTCTTCACAATCTTGGCCGAGGGGAGAGAGCCATTCCAGTCGTAGTCGCCCCACTGGTCGGCCTTGTCTTCGAGGTTCGGCGAGATTTCCATGCGCAAGATGTTCAATCCTATTTTTGACCTATAGCCGTAAAGCTTGCTCACAGGAGCGTTGTCGGTGCCGAAAGGTTTCATGGCACCGTCGCAACAGGCACCACCGAAGCCAGTAATCTTCTGCATGGGTTCATTGTTCACCGTTAAGACGTAACGGGGCTTGGCGGCTTGCATACTAGTGAAGGCTGCAAGCGCCATCATACAAGTAAAAATTCTTTTCATATTAAATAGGTATTTAGTAATTCGCGTGCAAAATTACACAAAAATACCGAAACAACAAAATTTTTAAAGGAAAAGAGCAAATTTCCCCGTGACGATAATGGGGAGGGGCAGACATTTCTGCTTCCCCTCCCCATTGGGCGTTTAATCAAGATTCAAGATTTGAAGATTACTCCTCAATGGCGCGCAGCTTTCTTGCCTGCTCAGCCATGATAGTGATGACTTGAGAGATGTCGGCAACATCGACAACACCATCGTTAGTCACGTCAGCATTGGGGTAGTCGGCAGTACCAGCCATGACACTAATGATTGCCGAGATATCAGCAACATCGACTTTACCATCGCCATTCACATCACCCTTAACAGGTCCTTCAGGGTTTTTATAAGTGTAAGTCTTGCCGTCCTCAAATGCGAAGTCCTCCGTCTTAATATCCTCGCCATTGCTAAAGATAATAAACTCAGGAGCATTCTCAGCCTTGATGGTAACTACATACCCGTTATCAGTAGCTTCAATCTTCGTACCGGGCCAAGCACCGAGGGGTTCCGTCTTGCCCTCATCACCTTCAGTCCATGCATACGCATAAACCTCTGCCCAGTTGCCGGCATTCTCAAAGTAAACGGTATAGGTATTCAGTGTAGGCCCAGGAGTAGTACCGTACTGGTAAGGGCCATTGTTGTTAACTCCCTTAATCTTAATAAAGAAGTTCTCAGTACCTGTCTCATTGATAAGCGACTGCTCAGAACCATCGTTAATCTTCCAGATAACGTTCTTAATCTCGTATGTGTTAGCCTCCTTGATTTCAGAAAGGTTGAAAGCGATAGACTTCATGTTGTTTGCCTCTGAAGGAACAGTGAAATCAGCTTCGAAGGTCTGCCATTCTTCTGTGAAATTGACATCACCGATAGCTGCCCAGTGCAGGTAGCTACCTGGATCAGCGTGATCCTGTGTAGAAGCCTTAGCAGGAGTAGCGGCTCTGTACTCGAAGGATACGTAAGTTACCTCGCCAGTGCTCAGAGTGCGGTTAGCAACAATCCAGAACTGGTTGTCCCAAGGCTGGCCCCAAGGATTCTCATCTGTACCAATGTTTTCGGGGAGACCTTCAACATCAGCACCCTCAGATTCTGTGTACTGTCTCTCAACAGTGTTGATAACGAGTTCTGCTGGGTTAGGATTGACGGGAACGATAATAATCTCCTCACCCTCGAGCATCTCGAATGCCATTGCGCTGTACTCGGTGTCAAGGTAAACCTTCCAGATACCATTACCCGGGAGGGTCAGCTTAGCAAGGCTAGCTGGTGCGTAGTCGAGCCACTCGTCAGGATCGTTCACGATAGCGCCAGAAGGCTTCAGCGTGTTGCTCTTGAAGGCAGCGTCATTACCGCGGACGGTAGAAATCATGATCTGATTGACGTATGCGCCCTGTTCGCCAACAATGGCTGAGAGGCAACCAGCATCCTCGTCCTCAGTGAACTCGATAGCGTTGCTGAGGTCATACTCAAGACCTGTAGTGGTGTTGCAGCCAGCTACGAAGTAACCCTCGTCGAGCACCATGCTCTGCCATGAGAGGTCATCGAAATAGAAATCAATAGCCTCCTTGTCATTCTGGTTGAGCTGGAATGCGATAGACCAAGTACCGCCCATGTCATCAGCTATTGTCATAGTTCCGCTGAATTCCTGCCACTCCTCTGTGAAGTTAATGTCACCAATAGCGTGCCAGATGAGATAGTCAGATGGGTTCTGTTTGTGAGCCTGAGTAGCTACAGTAACAGCCTTTGAAGCCTTGTAACGGAAGCTGATCTTAAGCTGATCGCCAACCTTCCACTCCTTTGGAGACTGAATCCAGAACTGGTTGTCCCAAGCAGAGGCATCACCCTCAGTGGTGGCAGCCTTACCATGAACGATGAAATAGTGGTTATCACCTTCAGCTTCGATTGTAGCGGGGAAGGGATCCCAACCACCGTCGTCATTCATGTTGATTTCTCTTTCCTTACCCCATGCGCAAATGAGATAGTTGTTCTCCTGGTCGTTGAATTTCACGTTAGGATCAGCCCAAGGAGTCTCAGCATTACCCATCCAAGTAGGAATAGCAGCTGATGTAGTTTCAACTACGACAGGCTTGCCATCGCTGGTAAGCCACTCCTGCCACTGAACGGGTCTCTGGTTAGCCTGGTCTTCATAGACTGTAACAGACTTCCATTCGATGGTTGCAGCAGCGGTACCAGGCTGAGCGACGAGGTTACAAGAAGAACCGCCAATGCCGCTGTACTCCCATTCTACCTCGGCCCATTCAGTGCCGATGGAAACTTGGTCATTACCGAGTTGCTGGCCGGTTCCCCAACCCCAACCCATGTTGACGTTGATGGTGACAGGCTCTGAAGCCTTAACCATAGCTACAGCTTTGTAATGGCCGTCAATAATTGTGGGGATACCATCGCAAATGAAATACTGGTGCCAATATGGGCCAGCACCTGTTACCTTCTGATACTCAGCTCCACTGTTAGTTAAAACTGAACCCTCAATAGACTCAGTTTCTTTCAAATTTGAGTCACCAGTACCGTCAAGATTTTCCTGAGTTTCATACCTGTAGGTTGAGCCGTAGTCAGTCATCACACCGTCAATCCACTCAGGTACATAACCCATCACATAGAATGGGAAACCAGTGTTCTGGGAGTAGTCAATCTTGTAGACTTCTACCCAGTTCGCTGCCTTTGCCCCCATGAAGCATGTCAGGAGAGCAACTAGTGTTAGAATTTTTTTCATAATAAATAATTTTAGATTAATAAAAAAATTGATAAATAAAAAAGAATAAATAAAGAATATAACAAATTATATTATTCGCTTTGAATATTACTCTCCGCCAAGTGCCTCGCAGAAAGCCTTGTAAGTGGCGGTGCGCACCCAATCACTACTACCTGTCTTTTTCGCCCAGAGACCTACAGGATCGCTAGTGTCAACCATGTTGCCTTTGCAAATGCCTGCCTGCTTGTCGTGCGGAATCTTGGTCATGTAGCTCTTGATGACGTATGCATAGTATTCGGCCAGCTGCTCACGCTGCTCGTCCTTAAACTTCTCATCTGCCGGTACGTTGGCACCCTCAGCATTCTGATACTTGATGTCGAAGTTGGAGATACGGATGAGCTTGCCAGTGGAAGCAAGGTTTTCAAGAAGGGTGTTCAGGGTTGCCACGTTTTCTGCTTGCTTTGCCTTATCCTCACTATAGACGAGATTGAGCTTGGCATTGATACCGTCAATCTTTGCACCCTTGGCATCCCAGATGCCAATCCAGTATTTGAGACTTTCCATCTTCTTGGTATCGTCAAGTCCTGACTCGCTGATGAAGAACCTTAACTCGGCCGGATCGCCACCATGTTTCTCGAAAGCTGAGCCGGCTACCTTCGACACTACCGGAGCATAGTTCTCGCTGCCAAGAATGTCTTGCCAGAATATCTGCTCGGTGGAGTGCTTGAGGTCGTACATACCGTTCTCCAATTCTGCCTTTGAATCGATGGGTTCGTCAATGAGGTCGAACATGTTGATACGACCGGCGTTGATTTTCATCAAACCATCGCACCAAGTGTTGAGTGCATAGTTGATGGTGTCTGTCAACTCCTGCTCCGTCTGCGGACGGTGATTGTCAGGATAGTAGCCGACCTGTACCTTCTGGATGTTGATGGTACCATTCTTACCATTCTCAATCCTCAAGTAGCCGTCTGTCACGTCTTCGGCACTCTGAGCCTCCACGACAATCTTGTACCATTTGTCGGATTTGACCCTCCACTTTCCATCAACGGTTGCCGTTCCGGGAACTGGATTGCCAGAGAAAGTGATGGTAAAAGAAACTGATTCCTTACCTGTCTGTGCCCTTGCCCAGAATGTCGTGGTAAACTTAGCCTTCGGATCAACTTCGAAACCGTCAACAATGCGAACATTAGATGCCGTTCCTATCTGAAGCACGTTCTGGTCATCAAATTTGACGATAGAAGCCTTACCTTTTTCTATTTTATCACTGTCGTAGGCACCTACACTCATCGTGTTGAAATCGATGGTTTTTCCTTCTACATAGTCAACAGGAATCTCAATAGGATCAGTAAGCAACTTCAGCCAGTCGTCTGCCTGGTTGGCATTGGCCACAATAGGACTTCCGTATACTTCATAACCTATGTCTTCAACGTGGTCGAGAAGGTCGCTCATATCGAGGAAGTTCATCACACCTTTGGCGTTGACAATGGTTCCCGACATAAGGGTATTACCAAAAGCGACATTGTCGAAGTTGGTGACTGCTGCGGCATGAGCAAGTTCTTGCTTGTTGAAGTCTGCCACCTTGAGCGTTGCACCAAGCGACATGTTAGGATACTTTTCTCTGTCGATGTAGGACTTGACAGGATTATAGCTCTTGAACGGCTCAACGTAAGAGGGGTCAGGAGCTGCCTTGAAATCATCCGTCACATTATAGTCGGCACAGGAAACAGCAAGGGATCCTACTGCCAACATCATGAGAGAGTTTCTAAAAAATGTATTCATATTCTTAGTCTCCTATAATTTTCAATCTTCAATAATGTTCAATGGTCAATGTTCAATTCTTCACATACTTCGTATCGAAGAATTCCTTCTTGTTCGACTCACGTGTCTGAACAACCAGCGTATCGTTGGTTGATACCTGCACGTCGTTCTCAAGAATCCAGGGAACTTCCTTACCTGACTTGTCCAGCTTTGTACCAATGACCCTGCCTTTCTTGAAGGTCACATTGTATGCCAGACGGAGGATGTCGCGCTGTAAGAGCTCACCGTTCATGTTGCCCCACTGGTAATCCTTGTATTCAGGCCTCTCGGTTCCCTTGACGATGAACTCTCCTGAACCGGAAGACGGCACCTCTTCGTCATCGCTGGTAATGACGCACTTGTCACCATCGAAGGTGAGGATGAGGTTACAAAGCTGCGAAGGCCTTGTATCGCCAGATTCGTCTTTACCTATATTGATATATACAGGGAAGATAGCCTGCTTCATGTTCTTGGTGTTGATAGCACACACTTCGTCATTCTGGTTCACAGGGTTCTCCTTGTAACGCTCAACGTCTGAGTTCACCAACTTGAAATCCTTGCGGACAACGATAGTGGTGACGTCATTCTCCGTCAAATTGTCAACACCACGACGGATATACTTTCCCTGCCAGGGGTTCATGTACTTCACACAGTAAAGCACATAATCCTTTGCAAGGATTTCCCAATCCTCGGTGTTGGTGCGAGACGGGGTGAGACCTTCACGGGGTTTACCAGTGAGAATCTGGTCAAAGCCATCTGCCTTCGTCATCAGAAGAGGAATGACGTAGGTGTTGGCAATGGCATTGTCGTCATTGAAGAAAGCATCGGTGAACTGCACCTCGACATAGCCACGCTGGTCGCCATTGTAAGGAATAACGTTGGACGAAAGCTTATAATATGACGATGGCATAGGACGCACCGGCTCTGACGGATTACCACCTTCATCGGTAAAATAGAGGTTGTCACAAAGTGTCTCATCTACGACAATCTCCACCGATGCGTTACGTCCGCCGTAAGCACCGCCCATGGTTGACCATATACGGCACTTGTGGTCGTTGTCGAGCGTATTGTCATAGATATCGTTACCAAGCACGAGTGTACGCACCGGGTTCTGATATGCGAAGTAGGCGGTCGTACCTCCTTCATAGTCAGGGAACACATGGTCAGCATTATAGCAAGAAGCATACGTGAGGGTAAGTGCTCCCAAGGCTACTCCGTAAATATATTTCTTTAGTTTCATAATTGTTAAAATCTTAAATCTTAACCCTAAATTCTTAATTCTCAAATCTCAATTCTCAACTCTCAAATCTCAACTCTCAAATCTCAACTCTCAAATCTATTACCATCCCTTGTTCTGCTTGAGAGCACTCCATTTGAGTACTTCGCCCTTAGGAATAGGTCCGTAGATTTGATAAGAATTGTCGTACCTACGCTCCTCTACTTCGATGATGCGGTAGGAGAGTTCATTGGTTTCGTCATTGCGGTCAATCTGCACACCCTTGACACTCTCATTGAGCGGCAGCATCCAACGACGTATATCCCAGAAGCGCTTGTTCTCGAAGCAAAGCTCAATACGACGCTCGTTACGGATGAGATTCGTCATCTTGGTTTGGTCGCCTGCACACTCCTCCAGATAGACATCGCCTTCAGCAAGAGGCATACCAATTTCGTTGGTGGCAAGTCCTGCACGCTGGCGAATGGCATTGATGACGTCGTAGGCAGTATAACCTATGCCTGTGGGGTCGCCTTTAGGTCCCCATGCATCGTTAGCTGCTTCTGCGTATGCAAGGAAGATTTCAGTGTAACGGATACGCGGATAGATGTGATTCTGCTCAATGAGCGAACTTGAAAGCGGGCTCACGTCGTCACGGAGGAGCTTCTTCAGGTAATAACCTGTACGTGTTGAAGCATCATTGTTGTTAATGTTGTCGTAGGGCTCATCTTTATCGTTTAGATATGTACCTGTAATGATAAGAGACCTTCTGTACGTCGTACCGTTGTAGAGGACGTCGTTATCCAGGCGCGGGTCACGATTTGCGTATGGGTTCTTTGCGTCATAGCCAGAATTGGGGTCAGTAATAGGAAGACCGTTACGCATTGGGTAAGCGTCGACGAGATTCTGTGAGGGATTGACACGTCCGCTACCAAAAAGCGTCGGGGGGAAGTTATCTGCTTCCTGAGTTGCGTTCTTGCTTCGGTCAGCACGCCACAGGATTTCCGGCATTTCAGATGCACCGGGTTCCAGCTTCGTCTTGTTCTTATACCAAATGTTGCCAGTGGGGTCGAATCCTTCCAAACCACCAATACGATTGAGCACATTAGCGCAAAGTGCTGCTGCCTCTGCCGACGTCACACCACTCTGTTCGCGGAAGGCAGGACTTGCTGCGAGCAGGGCAACCTGTGCCTTAATGGCCTCAGCTGCCTTAGCAGACATAAGGTTTGTAGCCTTTGTGCCGAAAACGAGGTTGTAGTTGGAATAGTTCGCGCCAAGTGCCTTGTACTTTTCAGGGATTTCGTCATTATCGAATATGTCTACATAATCGAAGGGGAGAAGTGCTATGGCACTATCGCAGTCGGCATAACACTGTTTCACGCAATCGGCAAAGGGGGCGCGTGGCTGGTTATAGTCAGAGCTTCCGTCCTCAGGTGTAGTCAGCAAGGGTACACCGTAGAGCTGGCCATCATCTGCATAGCCACCATGAGCTTGCAGCAGATAGTAATAAAGCAGGGCACGAAGGCCAAAGGCCTCACCTTTCAGACGATCAATGAACATCTGCTGCTTTGAAGCTGCTGAAGGTGACCACTTTACCTTCTCTACGTTTTTAAGGAAGAGGTTGATATACTGGATGCCATCCTTACAAGCGTCCCATTGAGACATCGGGTCATTATCAGAAGCCCATGTACCAGTTGCCATGTTAAGGTATTGGCTGTTCTTCAAATTGGTAACAGCATCGTCTGTGGCAACGTCTGTCTCAGTGGTTGTCTTATAAGGAAGACGGTCGTACCCGTAAATCAGCAAGCCATGAGCATAGTCAGCCTCCTCGTACATGGCATCCTCCTGTCGGGTGTTTTCATCTGCCGGCTCGAACATGTCATCGCATGACGTGAGCGCTACGCTGAATAATAAAGAACAAAGAACAACGAACAAGCCCTTCTTGCTCTTTTTCCTTTGATTTATCTTCGTAATCATAACTATTCTATTTAATTGGTTATTTTATATTTAGGCCTTAAGCTGCTTACATGGTAACCTTAACACCGAGATTATAGAAACGTGTCTGTGGTGCATAGCCAATGCTTGTCTCCATCAGCTTGCGATTCTTGGAGATAGTGAGAAGGTCGTTTCCGTTGATATAAACCGAGAGGTCCTTGACAACCCTACCCATCATGCTCTTCGGGAAGTCGTAGGTAAGCTGCACCTTGCGGATGTTGAAGCGGTCGGTACTGTACATCCAGAAGGTAGATGCGGCAGCGTTGCTATTGTGATTCTGTGCGGTCAGACGCGGATGAGTAGCAGACGATGCTGTCTCAGCCGTCCAGCGGCCACGTGCATTTACAGAGTACTTGCTGTCTCCCTGCATATAGAAGTAACTGTTGTTCTTCATTGCGTAAGCACCAAACTGGCCATTGCAAAGCATGAAGAATGTGAAATTCTTATACTTGAGCGTGAGATTCACACCAATGTTCCAAGGAGTACCAATGTTACCCAAGCCAGTGTAATCTGGATTGCCGTTTTTGTCCAAAACAACAACGCTACCCGACTTGCCAAGGACGACCATGTCTTGGTTGTTGATGACACCATCGCCATTAACATCCTCATACCTCAGGTCACCAGGTTGGATGGTTCCACCAAGCTTTGACTGTGGGAGGTCTTTCTTCAGGGTGAGCTTTCCATTATCAGGATTCTCATCAAAATCATCCATAGTATAGAATCCCAGGCATTTGTAACCCCAGAGAGCATCAAGGGCTTGACCCTCAGTGTACTTGTTAGGTGCTGCAGGATCCAAGGTTTCATCATACGTCTTCCACTTTGTCGTGAGATAGGTTCCTACCACTCCTAATTCGGCATAAACCTTACCAAACTGCTTGCGGCCTTTGATACTGAAGTCAAGACCCTTGCGGTTTTGGATATTGTTGTTGATATTCGGCATGAACGTACTTCCAGACAAACCACCCTGCAAATGAGAGGGGAATGTGGTGAGGTTCTTGACGATATAGCCATTCATATTCGTATTGAAGAAGGTGAGCTCGGTAGATATGAGCTTATTGAGGAACGAACCACGAAGGCTTATTGAAAATTCCTTTCGATGGATGTAGTCGAGGGAAGGATTTGCACCCGATTTGGAGAAAGTATGGTTGGTACTTACACCTTCATTCCATGTGAAGTTGCCGCCTGTTGTATCCCAACTAGCATCGTAGAGATAGTAATAGTTGCTACCCATGTAGACATCGATATCCTCATTGAGGTTGCTGTAGGATGCACTAAGCATCAAATCGTCAACCCACTTCACGTCCTTCATGAAGTTCTCCTTGGCCAAATTCCAACCAAGGGTGAACGAAGGTGAGAAAGCTCCACGATGACCTTCAGCCAGACGAGCTGAATGTACGGCAGCCAACGAAAATTCTGCAAAGTAACGACCCATGTAGTCGTAACCTCCCAGAAGGCCTAAGTTGGCATTTGTATAGCGATGGTATTCGCCACTACGTGTGGTAGTGTACATATTTCCGAGGAGCATACCCGTGACATGATGTATGCCTCCGAAGGTGTTTTCGTAATCGAAATGACCATTCCAGCTGATTGTCTGACGATACTTAGTGTCGGACATGGCCATGTGACCCGTTATGATTTCGTCGTTCTGCTGGGTAAGGGCTACGATAGCATCCTCTGAGTTATAGTTACTCCATGTGGGAATGAATACGGCGTACTTGTTGTCATACGAGAGGCTGTAGTTTGCAGCATAGTCGATAGCAAACAATGTCTTGAATGAAAGACCCTTCAAGAACTTGCTCATGTCGTAGATGATACCGGCATCGAACTGGAACTGACGACTGACAGCTTGCGTCTTACCACCGAAGTAGCAGTCAGCGATAGCATTGGTTTGAGTGGTTTTGGTGCCGCCAGGGAAATATTTTCCGTTGAGCAGGTTGAGCGACTTACCAAGGATGGCCAGTGCCTTGCTGGCATTGGGGTCAACCAGGTCGATATCAATCAGCGGTGCTGCGTTCTGAGGGAAGTTCGGACGTCCAAGGCCTTTCTGCTGACCGTTATTATCAAATCCTCCAGCCTCTGCCCAGAAGTTACCCTTGTTCTTGTGCTCATTGTAGAAGGTTGCACTTGCATTGGCAACACCCTTGATGACCTTGTTGATGACCAGGTCCACATTACCGCGAACGCTGAAGCGGTCGGTATAGTTATCCTTCGCATCACCAAAGTCTAGGAGGTCTCCGGCACGATAGTAGTTGATGTTCGTATAGAAGCGAGCACGGGCACCACCACCCTGGATTTCCACCGTACCTTCAGAACGGTTATATGCCTTGCGGACATACTCGTCAGAATAGTAGTTCACATTGGGATAACGGTAAGGATTCACACCTGCAGCATGGTTATAGATATCCATCTGGGTGTACGCTGGCGTGTAAGGATTACCAGAGGCTCTGGCATCATTAGCAACGGCTTCATTGTAGAGCGTCATGTACTCTGCCGAACCCAGATACTCAGGGAATTCCTTAGCGAAATGGAAGCCAGTGTTTGCATTAGCTTTGACCTGAAGGCCATCCACCTTACCACGCTTGGTAGTGATAAGGATGACTCCCTTGGCACCCTTGGCACCATAAAGAGCGACTGCTTGTGCACCCTTGAGGAAGGTCACCTGCTCAATCTCTGAAGGAAGTACGTTGTTTGACGGACGCTTCACTCCGTCGATAATAACAACCGGAAGATTGCTGTTGTCGTTATTGTCAAGACGTTCGTTGTCCATACCCCAAAGATTGTTGCCATTCCATCCACCGACAAGGGCATACATGTCTTCAAGGCTACTCATGGTATAATCCTTCTTCGACAGCTCTTCCACGTCAACGTATGAAACGCCTCCAAGAAGATGGTCAGCATCTATGTCGCGGAAAGCAACATGGACTTTCTTTTTGGCCACGATTGAGTCAGCATCGTCAGCGTTCTGGGCATTGCCCGTCATTGGCGAAGCAGCCAACATGGCAAAGAGAAATATGTTTGTTTTCATTCTTTTCATAATCATTGTTTATTTATAGCGGTAGCAAATTTTACTTTTCACTATTCACTCTTCACACTTTACCATCCTGGATTCTGTGGGAATCCTTCATAAAGATAAATATCCTTGTCAGGAAGCGGGAACCAGTAGTGCTTTGACTCAAATCGCCGGGTAATGAGTTCCTCCTTGTGGAAGTTACCGACCTTTGCATCCTTCGGGTCATGAGTCTTGAACCATTCGGCTTCCTCCAGTCGCTCGAACTCGTGAGAGTATTTCACTGTGTAGGGAGGTTCTGTCAAGAGGAGCCAGCGCTGAAGGTCGCACCAGCGGAAACCTTCGAACGAAAGCTCCACGGCGCGCTCACGACGCACCTCATCTATGAAGTGCTCCTTGGTGTCCATGAGGTTGGCCTGTACATGCTCCATAGGATAATCGTCGGAGTTCACACGGTCGCGAAGCACGTTGATGGCGTCAACAGCCGACAGCGAACAATAGGTGGGTCTATCCTTCAGCTCTTTTGCACTATTTGAAACAACTGCCTGTGCCTCTGCATACATCAGATAAATATCAGCAAGGCGCATATAGGGAAGATAGCACTCGAAGTTGTAATCCCAGTCATACCATTTGTCACCTTCATTGCACTGGTGAGGCACCAGCTTCTGGATGAAATAACCTGTACTACTGGCATCGGCAACCGAACGCATGGCACCTCCGGTATAAAGGTCACAATACTCAAGTTTCTTCTGATCAGAGTTCAAAGCATCTGTGCTGAGGACATAGTGGAAACCATCGAAAACAATGTCGTGGTAGAAACGCGGGTCACGATTCTTGTAAGGATGTTCAGGATCCCATCCTGACTCTTCGTTCAGCACATACTGACCATTGCGTACAAGATAGATAGGCTGTCCATTTGCCATTCCGTACTGGTCGATGACGTTTGCCGTGGGGTGATGGATAATCTTGTCATGAGCCACGAGACCTGCAACCTTAGGACCGAAAATCTTTGCACAGTTCCAGTTAGCAGTATTCAGGCCTGAACAAACACCACGGAAGATGGCTTCTGTAGTACCAGGCACGTTCCAACTCGACTTAACGGTATAGAATATGTCAGAGTAGTTGGTCTCAGCATTCTCATCACGAACATGGTCGTAGATGTTAGAATACTTGTACTCTGCAAGCTGGTAGCTTACTTGTCCTCTGTTTACCATTTCAAGAACCTTGCCGAATGTCTCAGCAGCCTTCTTGCAGTATGCGACGTCATAATCATAGGTCTTGCCCGTGGTACTAGCATCCAGAAGCTTGTAGACTTCACCCTTATTGTACTTCTCAAACTCCTTCATAAGCGGAGAACCTGCCCAGAGATAGCACTTGCCAAGGTAACAGAGCGCCATGAACTTGTTGACACGCAGGTAGTTCACACCTGAAGTCTGCATACCTGCAAGCGTCTCGTCCCAACCCTGAGGGTCTAGAGGAAGAAGGTCGGCAGCTCTTTCAAAGTCCTCTGCACAGCGGTTGGCACATTCCTGGAAGGAAAGGCGGGGAAGCTCAGGTATGCTTGTTGCCTCAAAAGCCTCGTCGATGTAGGGCAGGCCACCAAAGTAGCACATCAGCTCGAAATGCCACCAAGCACGGAAGAAATACATCTGTCCGAGCAGCAGGTCGCGCTCTTCATCGGTTCCGACGAGCGACTTGATGTTCGCAATACCCATATTACACTTACGGATGCAATACCAAGAGCTTTTCCAGAGTGACTGTCTGTCACCATTCAGCCAGCACTGGTTGTTGCTATACCAGTTACGATAGTTACCAAGGTCTACCTGATGATCCATGTGTGCATAGCCTTCTGGATTGTGAACGGCATCATCACCGAAGTTCCATGCAGTACAATAGTTAACCTTCTCCTTGTCAGGAATCAGATTATAGATTTCCTCAATATATCCCTGGAAATTGCGGTAGTTCTTGAATGCCTCATCCTCTGCCACAATAGACTCCGGGTCTTTTTCGAGCCAGTCCTTGCAGGAAGTGAGTGAAGCACCGCTTGCCAGCAGGAGCAGCGAACCACACAAGAGGGACTTTATATTATTATTGTATTTCATATTTATATTTACGAATTACGTTTTACGAATTACGAGTTACGGATTATGAATTACAAGTTACTACAGGTAAAGTTTAAATCCGAAGTTGAAACGTCTGACTGTGGGATAGGCACCGCCTCCACCACTCCAACCGTAGTTACTCTCACGGTCGTCAGGCATCTTTGTAATCAGGAAGAGGTTGTTACCATTGAGGTAAACCTTCAAGCTTGAGAAACCAATGTTCTTAATCCAGCCCTTCGTCCAGGTGTAGGCGACTTCCACATTCTTCAGACGGAAATAGGAACCATCGAAGAGATACTGGGTACCGTCGTTATAGGCCACCTGCGTGTTGAAGCGCGGCACGACAACCTCACCAGTTCCGGCTGCAGGATTCCACCAAGTACCATTGTCGTATACGGTGAGCAGCTGGTCGCCGAAAGAGGGCAGACCTACGTCACGTGTGACACCCGTTACACCATAGAGCTGTGCGAAGCAGGAGAAGCCCTTCCACTCCCAACCGATGGTGGCGTTGTAGGTGTGCTCCGGGTTACCTGTGTAGCCGTAAGGAGCCTGGTCGTTGGTCTCGTCTACGACACCATCACCGTTGAAGTCAACGATATAGTGGTCGCCGATAAGTACCGTCTCGTCGCTCGTCTGACGTTCAGGCGTACTGTACAGTTCATCGTAGGTACTGATATAACCATTATCGATGAATGAAACGTATTGACCCTGGGAATAGCCCTGTGCCTTACGATAGCTCGGAATCAGAGCGGGGTCATCCTTCAATATAATTTTATTGTGTGCGTAGGTATAGTTGGTATTTGCCCAGAAGCGCATTCCATTGTTCAACACCTTGTTGAAGCGCAACTCTACCTCGAAACCTGTGTTCTTAATCTTACCCTTGTTGATATCGGGGGTCATGGCTGCACCATAGTAGGAGGGCACCGAACGGTCGGTTCCAGAAATGAAGATGTCGTAACGGTCATCGCGGAACCAGTCGAAGCTACCAGCGAACATACCATTGCCAAAGGCATAGTCGAAACCGAGGTTCATCTTCTTCACGGTTGCCCAGCGAAGGTCGGGGTTGGCAATAGTAGCTTCCTTATAGCCGGTGAACGGACTGTTGCCACGATTACCTGAATTACCAATATTCACCTCGTAAGGACCAATGACCTCCCAGCCTGTCAGGTAGGCAAAGCGATAGCCCGAGCTGTCATCACCTATCTCACCAATAGAACCACGAATCTTCAGCATGTCAATGATGCCCTTCTCCCTAAGCGGCTTCATGAAGTTCTCTTCTGAAATCATCCAGCCTGCGGCTCCTGAGCAGAAGAAAGCAAAGCGGTAGTCGGGAGAGAATCGCTGTGAACCGTTGTAAGCACCGTTGAACTCTGCGAAATACTTACCCATCAGGTCGTAGGTGGTACGGAATACCCAGTCCTCACGGCGATTCTCCAGGTCGGCATTACCGGCATTGATACGACGCTTCCAGTTACCCATCACCGAAACGTTATGGATGCCAAACTGACGGGCCCAGAAGAGTTGGAGCGACATTTCCGTTGCACGGCTCGTATAGTTCACGCTACCGGCCTGCGTGGACCAGTCGCGCTTTTCGTAAAAGTCGAAACCAGTCTTGGGATAGATGTCATTCTCATACAGCAACTGGCCATCCTCGGGGAGGATGTAGGCAGTATTGTTAACGTGACCACCACCGGCGGCATTGATACCACGGTCACCCTCATTGAACTGGTTGTCCCAAGAGATGGTTCCACGGGCAATAAGACCTTTCGTGATGAAGTCGAGATTCTGCTCGAGCGAGAAGTCGGTAAATATGCGGGTGATAGTTTTCAGCTCATAACCGGCCGTTGCCACGTTCATAGCAGAGTTTGCCATGTTGGAAGCTGCCAGTCGAGACCATCCCCATGCGCCATTGGAGAACTTAACGGGGTAAACGTTGGGTGGCATACGGTAAGCACCGGCCCAGTTCTGCTGCTGGAACCACTCGCCGCTATTACCATAATAATAACGCGGAGTCTTCTGCTGGGCATTGGAACCTGCCAAGTTGACCCTGAACTGAGTGGTCTTTGTAATCTGGAAGTCGAGGTTTGAACGAACATTCAGACGATTGTAGGCATATCCACCCTCGTAACCCTGATTGTTGTCCCAAATCCTGGTCATGTCACCTTCGTTCTGGTAGTCGAAGGCAACGAAATATTTCACGAAGGATGTACCGCCGGAGAAATTGAGGTTCGCATTATACGACATGGCGGTATTCCTGAACATTTCATCCTGCCAGTCAACATTCGGATAACGCTCTGCCTGACTGTAGTCGCCAAGATAGTTACCATCGGCATCATAGTTTGGCTTCACGGTATAATCCTGATTGCGGAAGAGGTTGATGAATGTCTGCGGACGATAATATGCCCACGAGGCATCACCACCCAGAGCAAGCTCATGCTCGATGGCCTGGTTGCGGAACATATATCCATCGTAAGAATCGTACTTGCGCGGGAGCTTCGATACTGCCTTCAGCGTAGCGTTGAAACCGACGTCGATTCTAGCCTTGCCCTCCACACCACGCTTCGTGGTAATAAGGATAACACCGTTAGCACCTTCCACACCGTAAACGGCTGTTGCCGAGGCATCCTTCAGCACAGAGACCGTAGCCACAGAGGTGATGTCAACGGACTTAATCTCACGCTTCACACCATCGACGAGGATAAGCGGCTGGGCATCCTGGTTCCAGGCAGCGGCACCACGAATGTAGATTCGCGGGTCTTCCTCACCAGGCTGACCTGAAGAGGCAATGGTGGCGATACCCGGGAGGTTACCCGTAAGGGCCGCACTCACACTACCGATACCCGCTGAACGTTCAAGAACTTCACCTGTGGTCTGCGTAATGGCACCCACCACAGATGCTTTTTTCTGCTGGCCGTAACCCACGACGACGACTTCATCAAGCTTAGTGTTCTCAGCAAGCGTAACCTTGAAGCTGCGCTGCTTGCCAACCTTGATTTCCTTGGTAATCATACCGACGTATGAAATTACCAACACTGTCTGTTCCGAAGGTACATCCAGCCGGAAGTTACCGTCGAAGTCGGTGACAGCACCCTTCGACGTGTTTCCCTTCACTACGACCGAGGCGCCAATGAGCCCCTCGCCGTTGGAATCGACGACCGTTCCCTTGACTGGGATGTCCTGTCCCAACACTGTGGTACAAAACATCAACGCCATCATCACTAAAACACCATGTAAAGTGAATGGCGCCGGACGAAGAACAGTCTCTTTCACAAAGTTTGTCAACTGTTGTTTCATCTTGACTGATTTTGATTCATATTCATTGAGTTTATTCATATATTTTTCTTGACTGTAGCACGGAAATCGTATCTGTCGGTTTAGACTTTCTCGCTTAGGTTTAACTTATTTTGCTTGCAAATTTAATAATTTTCTCTAATACTACCTATAATAATTGTTGCAATCGGTTTTTGTATACGTAGGAAAAAAACGAAATGAAACAAATAGAAAATGGTTTGCAACAAATAGAAACATAACGAAAGGCAAAAAGCTAAAGGAAATTGTCAAAAAGCAAGTAATATTTATCAAAAAGCAAGTGTCATTTGTCAAAAAACTAGGCTATCCGTTAAAAGGAAATTAACTCTCGGCGATATGGAATCCTGCCTGCGTCAGGTCTTGCCAGAAGTGTGGGTACGACTTGGAAACTACCTGGGGGTTGTTGATGCTAATGGACATGAGGAGCGACATGGGGGCGAAGGCAAGGGCCATGCGATGGTCGTCGTAGGTATCAATAGAAGCAGCCTTCAATCTATAATCGTCAATTGTCCCATCCCACGACAGTTCGCGTCCGTTTTTATCGTGGAGAATGAAGCCCAGCTTACGCAGTTCGGTCTTGAGGGCCTCGATGCGGTCTGTCTCCTTGATTTTCAGGGTCTGGAGGCCTGTGAAATGGAAGGGTACGCCCAGGGCGCAACAGGTGCAGACGATGGTCTGTGCCAGGTCGGGGGCGTTGGTGAAGTCGTAATCCAGACGGCTCACCCTCTGACCACTCTTCCGAAGCGTAACCATGGTAGGCACGCCGGGGGTGGCATCCTGGAAAGTGGTCCTAACACCGAGTAGACTGAAGATATAGCGCACGCTGGAGTCTCCCTGCTTTGAGCCGTCCATCAGTCCTGTAAGCTGTATCTCGGTATTAGGGTCACGAGAGAGAGCAACCATTTCGTACCAGTAGCTGGCGGCACTCCAGTCATTCTCTATCAGGTAGGGGCGTGGCTCGTATGGCTTCGGCTTTACCTCGATGGTATCCACAGCTGTCCATTCGGCATCGGCTCCGAACTCGCGCATCGTCCATAGTGTGAGGTCTATGTAGGGGCGCGAGATAATTTCGCCCATGAGCCTGAGCGTCAGGCCATGCTTCAGCACAGGGCCGATGAGCAGAAGGGCAGAGATAAACTGTGAGGAGATGTTTCCTGCCACTTCAAGCAGCCCGCCCTCGAGCTGTCGTCCGCTGATGCGCAACGGAGGGAAACCCTCTTCGCCAGCATAGCTGATATCGGCTCCCAGATGGCGAAGGGCATCGACGAGCACCTTGATGGGGCGGTGTTTCATGCGCTCTGTGCCAGTAAGGAGTCCACTCCAACCTTCCCCCGAAGGGGAGACATTCTCTGCCGTGGGAGAGGCCGTCACCGCCAGGAATGCCGTCATAAAGCGCATGGCTGTACCGGCAGCCTTGATGTCGATGACCTCAGGCATGGTCTCTAGGGCACGGATAATGACCTCCGTGTCGTCACAATCGCTAAGATTACGAGGAAGCGGGGATTGCATATCCCCTTGAGCAGATTGCATATCCCCTTGAGTAGATTGTGATTTACCTTGAGCAGATTGCATTTTTCCTTGAACCGAAAGAGCATGAATGACAAGTGCACGGTTGGAAATGCTCTTCGAAGCGGGTAGCGTCACCGTAGCACGCAAAAGAGAGGGTGGTGTGAGTAAGTAATGGACCATATTAAATACTTTACAATGCGCAAAAGTAGTTTTTTTTCCACATACCACCAAATATTTCTCCAGAATTTTTTCAGATTTTTTCAACAAAGCAACACTTTGATTCGTAACCGTCTGAACTATTGTTGGTTAACAAAGGTGTAGTCTTTTCTCAAAGTTTCAACAAGTATCACCAAAGTAAAACAAGTTGTTTTGGTATAGAAAAAGCCGTTTTTTCTGAGAGTTTGGACGGACTTCTCTTAACCAAAACAACTTGTTTTACTTTTAAAGGTTCTATTCTGTCTGTCAGTCAGCCCGGCATTTGTGCTGTTGATGAACGGCTTTTACATCATGAAGGTACTTTTTACCCCCTAAAAAGTGAAACTTTCAACATTATTCATTTAACTTGGATTATTCATACCGCTTTGCGGTCTACAGCAAAACAAAAGAAAACAAAAGAAAACAAGAAAAAACAATTATAAGTTTGGTTTTATTTGGTTTTATGGGGTTTTGCGTAACACCGCGAAGCGGTACCATGAATAATTCAGGTTAGGTGGTTGCATTGCCGAAATGTAAAGAAAAAGTGCAGAAAAAAGTGTTCCTAAAATATGAGCATCTAGCGCAAAAAACTGCCCAAACCGCCTGTTTTTTGCAGGAATCGCGCTTCATAACCCTGCACAAATACCCCTCTTTTGTGCAGAAAGTGCCTTAAAATTACATAAACTTAACACTTGTTTACCCCTATTTCGCTTAAGACTGGCGTTTTTCGCGGTTGGGAAATACCCCGAAAAAGGGTGTTCGAGGTGCCCGTTGGTGCCTTTTTGGAGCCAAACAGCCAGTCTAATGGTAGTAAGTGAGCGGGTTTGTAGTAGAAAAGCACTGGTTTTGTTCAACAAAAGCTATGGTTTTGTACTACAAAAGATATGGTCTTGTACTACAAAAGATATGGTCTTGT
>Ga0310696_10001171_pt1 | contig 38570 bp, 29 predicted proteins | sample AusTroGonzalo_MG_4_FD_203885 | JGI IMG/M metagenome (GOLD analysis project Ga0310696, IMG submission 203885) | Bovine rumen microbial communities from tropical cattle in Woodstock, Queensland, Australia - Gonzalo_02 (v2) (version 2) | ecosystem: Host-associated > Mammals > Digestive system >... | reverse complement strand
ACAAAAGCTGACTGGGACAGCTGGCTTTGGCAGATCAAAAACTCGATCACCGATGCCGGAACTCTTTCAAAAATGTTCGATCTGACAGAGGACGAACTTGCGGCGATGAAGGAGATTTCGCTTCCCTTCAGGATCACACCCTACTACGCCTCGCTGCTTTACGGCCGCGATCCGGAGTATCCGCTGAGAAAGACCATGATCCCGCGGACATCCGAACTTATAAGGAGCTTCGGTGAAGCAGCCGACCCTCTTTCGGAGGAATCGATGTCGCCGGTCCCGAACCTTGTCCACCGCTATCCCGACAGAGTCCTTTTTCTGGCGACCGAATTCTGCAGCTCATACTGCCGCTACTGCACGAGGCACAGAGTCGTAGGAAACAAAAACGAACTTCACAGATTCAACTCGAAGTGCTGGGACGAATCGATCGACTACATCGCAAGGCACACCGAAGTGCGCGATGTCCTGATTTCAGGCGGCGATCCGCTCACCATGCCCGACGCAAAGATCGACTATCTTCTTTCAAGGATCAGGGCTATCCCTCATGTAGAAATAATCAGGCTCGGAACAAAAGTCCCCGCCGTCCTTCCGCAGAGGATCACACCTAAACTCCTGAGAATACTCAAAAAATACCATCCTCTTATGATGAGCATCCACTTCACCCACCCGGACGAACTCACGCCGGAAAGCTCTGCTGCATGCTCGAGACTTGCCGATGCGGGGATCCCTCTCGGCAGCCAGACAGTCCTTCTCAAAGGGGTGAACAACGATGCAAAAGTTATGACAGAACTCTTCCACAAGCTCCTTATGGCAAGAGTCAGACCTTACTATCTCTACCAGTGCGACCCGGTCATCGGCTCGGCCCACTTCAGGACAAGTGTCGATGAGGGACTCGACATGATCAGGCAGATCCGCGGATTCACGAGCGGCTACGCTGTTCCCCACTATGTCATAGACGCTCCCGGCGGAGGAGGAAAGATCCCCCTCATCCCGAAATATTTTCAGGGAGAAGACGATGATTACGTCTACCTGAAGAATTTCGAAGGCAAAGACTACAAATACCCCAAACATTCATAAGGGAGGTAAAAAATGAGAATAGGTTTCACATACGATCTGCAGGACGACTATATAAAAGCGGGATTTTCACTTGAGGAAGCCGCTGAATTCGACGTTGCGGAAACGATAGACGGGATAGAAGATTCACTTAAGAAGCTCGGCTACGAAGTTGACAGGATAGGAAACGTAAAATCGCTTGTCAGTCGTGTCGCGGCAGGCGAAAGATGGGATCTCGTATTCAACATCGCAGAGGGAGTCAACGGTTTCGGAAGAGAGGCGGAGGTCCCCGCAGTTCTCGAAGCATACGGCATCCCGTTCGTTTTTTCCGACCCGATGGTCCTCTCCCTTGCTCTCCACAAAGGGATGGCTAAGAGGATCGTCCGCGATGCCGGGATAGCGACACCCGACTTTCAGATCGTCTATTCGCCGGAAGATATCGACAAGGTAAAGATCGACTTTCCCCTCTTTGCAAAGCCGCTTTCCGAGGGAACAGGCAAAGGGATAGGAGCAAAATCGATAATAGGCAGCCGCAGAGAGCTGGTCGAAAACGTCACGGCACTCCTTCAAGAACACGGGCAGCCGGTGCTTGTCGAAAAATTCCTCCCCGGAAGAGAGTTCACAGTCGGGATCACAGGGACGGGAAAAGATGCCAAAGCGGTCGGCGTTATCGAGATCAACTTCCTGGAAGATGCCGAGAGCAAAGCTTACGGGCTTGTCAACAAAAAGCACTATCAGTCGCTGATGCGCTACACTGTCCCCGAACATGAGATCGCGGAAAAGTGCATCGAAACGGCCCTTGCAGCGTGGAAAGTCCTTGAATGCCGCGACGGCGGAAGAATAGATCTCCGCTGCAACGAAGCAGGGATCCCCGAGTTTATCGAAGTAAATCCGCTGGCGGGACTCAACCCCTCCGATTCAGATCTCCCGATCCTCGGCAGGATGAACGGCGTCTCATACGACGAAATCATCGCCAGGATAATGAAAAGCGCAGAAAAGAGGATCTCCGGCTGAAGCGCCTGATTTATACAAAAACCGCGTATCGTTTTGTTTTTATTCACGAATCCGTAACTCTTCCCTGACCTTCTCCCGCCTGAAAAATAAATTTTCAAAATTCTTCTGATAAAAATAAAAGAAAAATGGAACTTTCCGAAAAAATTTTTTATAGTGCAACGGTTTTTGATTATTAACAATCTTCGGAGGGAAAAATGGAATTCAAATCGATCAAAGAGTTTATCGCTATGGCAAAAGGACATGAGACCAGAAGAATCGCTGTTGCAGCTGCAGAAGACGAGCCGGTACTTGCGGCTATTAAAGATGCGATGGGCGAAGGAATCGTAATTCCTGTTCTTGTTGGCCACGAAGAAAAAATCAAAGAGATCGCGGCGAAAATCGGTCTTAACCTTGACGGGATCAAAATCATCCACGAGCCGAAACCGAAAGTTGCCTGCCAGAGAGCTGTAAAGGTCATCAAAGACGGCGAAGCTGAGATCCTTATGAAAGGTCTTGTTCCGACCGCTGATCTGCTCAGAGCCGTTCTCGACAAGGAAAACGGTCTCAGAAAAGGCAGCACTATCAGCCACATCGCATTTTTCGAAACTCCTTACTACCACAAACTCGTTGTCGTCACCGACGCAGCAATGAACATCGCGCCTGAATTCAAAGAGAAAGTTGCGATCGTCAACAACGCAGTCGAAGCATGTCACAGAGTCGGCATCGAAAATCCGAAAGTCGCTGTCCTTGCGGCTGTTGAAGTTGTAAACGAGAAAATGGAACCCACGGTTCACGCTGCAATGCTCACGATGATGAACAGACGCGGACAGATCCCCGGCTGCATCGTAGACGGTCCTTTTGCAATAGACAACGCGATTTCGAAAGAAGCGTGCGCTCACAAGAAAATCGTTACCGAAGTCGGCGGAGACGCTGATGTCCTTATGTGCCCCGATATCGAAGCTGCAAACATCCTCTACAAATCGATGAACTTCCTCGGCGGTGCACATTCGGCGGCTGTAATCATGGGAGCAAGCGTTCCTATCGTTCTTACAAGCAGAGCGGATTCAGAAGAATCCAAACTTTATTCAATCGCACTCGCTGCGGCAATGAAATAGGAGAAAATCATGAAAATATTGGCAATCAACCCCGGATCAACTTCCACAAAAGTAGCGGTTTATGAAGATACGAAAGAGATTTTGACTGTAAATATCAAACACGATGTAGAAGAACTGGCTGGTTTTACCTGTGTTTTCGACCAGTATGATTTCAGAAAAAATATCGTTCTCAAAAAACTCGAAGAAGAAGGGATCGACGTCGCATCATTAGACGTGATCGCAGGCAGAGGCGGCCTCCACAAACCTATTCTCGGCGGCGTTTACGAAATCAACCCGCTTATGATCGACGACATCAAGCACCCGAAAATCGGTGAGCACGTCTGCAACCTCGGCGCTCCTATCGCTTACGAAATCGCGAAAGAGGCATCGAAACTCAGCGGAAAAGATGTCAAGGCTTACACTGTCGACACTTCGGTCATCGATGAGATGGATCCTATAGCAAAACTTTCCGGTATGCCCGAAATCGAAAGACGCAGCATTTTCCATGCTCTCAATCAGAAGGCAGTGGCCAGAAGATATGCCCGCGAAAGAGGCAAAAAATATGAGGATCTGAACTACATCGTTGCTCACATGGGCGGCGGGATCTCGATCGGCGCGCACAAGGGCGGCAGAGTTATCGACGTCAACAACGCTCTCAACGGCGAAGGCCCCTTCACTCCTGAAAGAAGCGGCGGCGTTCCGGTAGGACAGCTTGTAAATATGTGCTTCAGCGGCGAATACACGAAAGACCAGATCATGAAGAAAATCAAAGGAAAAGGCGGTCTTGTAGCTTACCTCGGCACAAACAGCGCATACGAAGTCGAGCAGCGCGTAAAAGCTGGCGACAAAGAAGCTGAACTTGCCTACAGAGCTATGGCTTATCAGGTTGCGAAAGGAATCGGCGCACTCGCTGCGGCTCTTGACGGCAAAGTTGATGTCATAATCCTCACCGGAGGAATCGCTTACGACAAAATGTTTGTCGGCTGGATCAAAGAGAGAGTTTCCTTCATCGCCAATGTCGAAGTTTTCCCTGGCGAAGACGAAATGAAAGCTCTCGCTGAAGGCTGCTACTACGGAATCAAAGGAGAAATTCCGGTTCATGTCTATGAATAAAACCCAGGACTTAGTCCAAAAATTCGAAGAATACATTTCCAAAATCAATTCAGAAAATCCCGAATTTTTCAAGGCAGTTGCAGATATTTCGCAAAGTTACGGCTACATTCTTGAAAACGCGGCGGTCTTTAACAGAAATCTGAAGAAGATCACAAATCTCAGATACATCCTTGTCGCCGACAATCCAGGTGTTACAGAACAGCATGAAGAGTGCTATTTAGTCGGAAAAGCGGGAAAAACGGCGCGGAATTTTTTCAAAAACAATTCTCTCGTCAGTGATTTTGACGAGGAAGTTGCTGTGCTCAACAAAACCTTTATCCACACAAAAAGCACTCTTGATTTGAAAAAATTCAAAAATTTCAAGAGTTTGTTTGAAGATTCCGAAAAATTCATGGCTAATCTTGCAGTTGACATGCTTGAAGCGACAGAAGCCGAACTCTGGATAACCGGATGCAGCGAACTTGGAGAAAAAAAACTCTTTTCCGAATATCTGAAAACCCTGAAATCAAGATGCGCCGAAAATCCCACTTTGAAAGAGAGAATTTTCTTTTATCCCCACTTCTCTTTCGGAAATTTCAGCAAAAATTTGAATTTGGTTCTTGCGAAAAACCACGGAATATCTATCGAAAACGCCTTAAAAGCGGCTTCACTGCAAATTTTTTAATGAGAAAAACAGCAAAGAGGAGAAACAAAAATTCCTTGCTTTTTTTCTTCTTTTCTCTAAAATTATTCGTTTTTTGCTAACTTTTATGAGGTAGAACAATGAAAAAAGTTTTTTTGATTTTTGCTTTTTGTTCACTTTTTGTATTCACAGGTTGTGGATCTAATGATACCGACAACCCAGACACGGCTGACACTTCCGACACGGCTGACACTTCCGACACGGCTGACACTTCCGACACGGCTGACACTTCCGACACGGTTGACACAGCTGACACATCCGATACATCCGATACTTCAGACACATCCGATACTTCAGACACATCCGATACTTCGGACACATCCGATACTTCAGACACAGCTGATACTTCAGACACAGCTGACACTTCGGACACGGCTGACACTTCAGACACGGCTGATACCTCTGATACGGCTGATACTTCGGACACTTCTGATACTTCTGATACATCCGATACTTCAGACACAGCTGATACCTCTGATACAGCTGACACTTCAGACACGGCTGACACCTCTGACACCTCTGACACAGGCATCGAATGCACGGGTATTTCACTTGATGCATCTACCTTCATGCCTTATTATGAAAATGTCTATATCGGATGGGTGGAAAACGGCATTCTCGGCGACGCATCTTTTGATGATCTTATAGAGATCGATTTCCGGAATGGAGTAGCCATAGGTTCTTATAATTCCAGCAATTACAACTGCACCGCATGTACGATTGTTGCTCAGGACAACAACAGCGGCAGCGATACCGAGACATTATACTTCCAGAAAAACGGATCAATCGTTGTAAGCGAATACGATCCTGAAACTCTGGAAATGTCCGCAGAAATTTCGGCTGAGCTTTTCGAAGCTACAATCGGAACGGACGGCTATCTCCACCTCAAAGAGAACGGAGCATGCATCACGATTGAAACCGGCATTGTAAAAGCTGAAGAAACTTCAGACCATGCAATCAAAACCTGCGCCGGCATTACGGAATGCAAGAAAGGATGTGACGACGAAGATGACGAGTGTATAGAAAACTGCTTCAGTGACATCTCGGCAGTAGCAAGAACACAGTACAATAATCTTTTCTCAACATGCAATAAGGCACACAACTGCGAAGGCAACTACTACTGCTTGTGGGAAAACTGCGCCGAAGAAGAAGAAATCTGCGGGATGAGGGGCGACACTGAAAATTACAACATCCCCTACGGTGAAGTAACCATCAACGGAACATTCACCTATCTCCATGCAGAAGGTGAGACCGAAATACTTTATTCTCATGCACTTGAAGCCGCTTTTGTTGAGGGAACATTCGGAAACAACAATACACCTGTCGTAGATTCTGAAGGTCAGCTTCTTTCTTATGCAAAGATCGCTCCTTTCAAAGATGTTCCTGAAGAAAAGAACATCACGCTTGTTCAGACCTACAAAAAAGAAGAAGGAAAGAGTTTCGGTCCGACTGTTCACATTGTAACAACTCTTCACGAGACGGGCACATACAAGCTCGGTCTCAGCGACTGGGAGGAAGAAGCAAGACTTTTCATCAGCGATACAGACAGCGAAGGCGAAAAAATCTGTGACCACGCTTTCGGTGTAGGCACAATCAATATCACCGCTATCAGCTGGACTCCCGGCGCAACGACAATTTCAGTCAACGGAACCGCAAAACTCTACAGCTACAAAGCAAGTCCTCACTACGGCGGCGACATCTCCGGCACCGAGTGGGTTGCATGCGAACCTAAAAATTAATCCTGAATCTTGCCTTTTCCCCTTTTTTCCCTAAAATTCCCTGTTTTTTCTGTTAGGAGGTAAAAATGAAAAAATTTTCTATTATTGTATTGATTTTATTAGCAGTTTTAGTCGGTTGCACTAAAACAAAAAAAGAGGAGGAAAGCCCGGTTCAGCAGGAACAGGCACAGCAGACTCTCTGGACTTATCCCGAAACAAAGCGTGAACTTGTGACGGATGACTACTTCGGCACGAAAGTCGAAGATTACTACCGCCATCTTGAAAACAACGATTCAGAAGACGTTCAGAAGTGGACTGCGGCTCAGAACGAGCTTACCGAAAAAACTATTTTTTCATGGGCGCAGACTCCGAAAATCGAAAAAAGGCTCGGCGAAGTCTGGAATTACGACAAAATGATGCTTCCGATCAAACGCGGCGACAAACTTTTCTACCGCTACCAGACGGGCCTTCAGAATCAGCCGGTCCTTATGATGCAGCTTCCCGACGGAACTAAAAAAGAGCTCGTCAACCCGAACACAATCGATAAAAACGGAACGACCGCTATGGACTGGTGGTATGTTTCGCCAAACGGCAAGTATATCGCGGCAGGACTCAGCGAAAACGGCTCGGAACAGTCTGTCCTTCACCTTTTTGACACCGATTCGGGCGCAGAGGCTGACAAACCGATTGACGGTTGCCGCTATGCAAGCGTTGGCTGGCTTCCAGACGAAAGCGGTTTTTACTACACAAGAAAGCTCGACGGAAACCACGAAGGCGAAATCGATACCGAACAGAGCGTCCGCTTTCACAAGATCGGTGAAGATGCCGAAAACGACGAAATCATCGCGAAAAGCTCGATAAAAGAGGCGATCCTCGTCAGCTCGCTTGACGAAAAAGGGCTCTGGCTCCTTCTCACCGAATATCAGGGATCGAGCGGAAAAGCGAAACTCGCGGTTTACAACACGCAGACGAAAGAAACCAAAAAAATCGTTGACAACTACGAAAACATTTACGAAGGCGAGGCTTACGGCGGCTACCTTTTCCTGAAAACCGACAAAGACAACGCACTCAACTGGAAAATCGAGCGCGTCAACTGCGAAACTCTCGAATGGCAGACAGTCGTTGCAGAGCACGAAAAAGACGTTATCGAGCTGTTTGCGGTTTCAAAAGGGCGCATTGTCGTTTCCAAAATGCACGATGTCGCAAGCAAACTCGCGATTTACGACCTTGACGGCCAGAACGAGCGTGAAATTCCCCTACCCGCTTTAGGAAGTGCCGAATTTATCGCGGATTCCGTAAACGATGAAATTTATGTCGCTTTCTCGTCGTTCGCATTCCCGCCGGCAATCTACGAATACACCGAAAACGGCGGAATGAAGCAGCTTTGGAAAGCAGAAGTTCCTGTAAACACTGAAGATATTGTTACAGAACAGGTTTTCTACACTTCAAAAGACGGCACGAAGATTCCGATGTTCATAATCTACAAAAAAGGACTCGAAAAGAACGGCAAAAACCACACTTTCCTGCGCGGTTACGGTGGTTTCAACGTCAACTATCCGATGTATTTCTCGGCTGTCAACGCAGTTTGGATCGAAACAGGCGGCATCATGGCGATTGCAAACATTCGCGGCGGCGGTGAATACGGCGAAAAGTGGCACAGAGCCGGAATGCTCGACAAAAAACAGAACACTTTTGATGATTTCGCCTATGCGATGAAGTATCTTGCCGAAAACAAATACACAAATCCTGAAAAACTCGCTATCTGGGGCGGCAGCAACGGCGGACTTCTCACAGGCGCAATGGTAACACAGTTCGGTGATCTCTTCAAAGCAGCGGTTGTGGCTGTTCCACTGCTTGACATGCTCCGCTTCCACAAATTCCTCATCGGAAGATACTGGGTCAGCGAATACGGCTCAAGTGACGACAAAGAGCAGTTTGAGTACATCCTCAAATATTCGCCCTACCAGAACATCAAGAAAGACGGAAAATTTCCGGCAGTCCTTCTCACCGCCGGCGAACACGATTCCCGCGTTCACCCAATGCACGCAAAGAAGATGGCGGCTGCGCTCCAGTACGAAAACAAATCAAACAACCCGATTTTCCTCTGGGTCGAAACCAAAGCAGGTCACGGTCAGGGCAAATCAATGCAGGCCAGAATCAAAGAATCGGCAATGGAAATAGGATTCTTCCTTAAAATGCTTGATGTTGAATAAAATTTCTTAATAAAATCAGCAGATTAACCGCAGAGACGTTTCTTAAAACGTCTCTACAATGAAATGATTAAATTGAATAGTTATTTATATTCAGGTTTTTCGACCTTGCCCATGAAGAGAATCGAGCCGTTTCTCTCATCTCTGATAACGAAGAAGAAAGGTCTTCTGCCGTAGAAACCGGGGAAATTTTCACCGCCCGCCATATCCGAACCGGCATCCGTAACTGCCGCCGCCTCACTTCCCTCTTCGTTTACATCAATGTAGGTTTTGTGAGTGATTTCAGAAATATATAGAGCTGAATTAGCTGCTGACATACCGCCTGCATCAAAAACCTTCTCAAGCCCAAGAGATTTAAAAATCTCAGGAAGAGACTTTTTATACTCAAATTTGAACTTCGGAAGATGGAGTTTGTAATAGCCGCGTGTCATTGACGGCATATATTCGGCAAAACCTTTTTCGACAAAATTGCCGATAATTTCGTCAACTGTCAGAACCTCGTCGTTCGGAGTCTCAAAATCAGGATTTGCAACATACGCATAAAACGCAAAGGCACCTCTGCCGTACGGAATCTTGACTCCGGCAACATTCTGACCGGCAATGACATAGTCTCCGTATTTTACCTCGTCAGGATTTTCATAATACTTGAAACCCATGTAATCGGCTGTGGTTTCCGTCCCGTCTGACATAAAGAACTTATCGGTAAAAGTGGTCTCTTTGTCAAAAGCCTTGCTCCACGCAGCCTTGAAGTAAATTGCGTTGATAAGATACATAACAGTGAGCGGATCAATAGATTCGATAATTTTATTGATTTTGCCGTGCGTCTTTTCCGCGACCCAGGAATTGATAAGCCCTACCGTTTCAACATCACCGAAATCAGCTGTAAAAAGCTCGGAATTATAGCTTTCCTCAAGAATGGTTACGAATTCCTCCCTTATATCCTCGGAAATACCTTCTTCGAGCCAGATTGAGTTTGCAATTTCAAAAACCATATCTTTGTCTGCCGAAACAAGGCTGGCAATAAGCTCTTCGAACTGCTCGTTTACAGCGGGAAGCTCCATTTCGCCGTAACCAAGAACTTCCTTCATTTCGGCAAGTGCTTCGTTTTCAGTACCGTTTGCAGTCATCGCCATGGCGATTGAAATCGAAAGCGGTGAAATCATAATGTTTTCTTTCTGTCCGATTGCGAGCTTTTCAAAAATATTGAGTCCGAGTTTTGTATTCGCCTCGACAATTTCTTCTGAAACAGCATCTGCGTGTGCATCAGCAACCGAGTAAGCCTGGAGTACCGGATCTTCCGGTTCGTCAGTGTCATTCGGCTCAGTTGCACCACTGTCATCCGACTCTGCCGGTTCGCTGTCACCAGGCTCAGTTGTGTCACCCGTATCCTCAGGCTCAGTTGTGTCGCCGGTATCACTAGTGTCGCCTGTGTCACTTGTATCCGCTGGTTCTGTTGTGTCGCCTGTGTCAGACGTTGTGTCCTTGTCTTTATTGCCATCACTGCAGGCAACAAGCATAAAAACAAGAAAAACAGCAGAAACAAATGTCAACAATGATTTTTTAATCATAATTTGCCTCCATAAAGTTAAAAAACCAATACAAACATATATTTAGTTACATGAAATGCCAATTTTTCTGACTCAAAAATTTAAAAAAAAAAAAAAAAACGATAACAATTTGATTTTATTAACAAAAAAATATCGTTTTCAAGCAGAAATGCTATAAATTATGAATTTGAGCTATCAGTTGAGAATTTTAGTACGGGCACTTTGGATTGTCTTCTGTTCCGCAGGTCGCGTTTGCCTGAGAAGGAGCATTCTGGAGACATGTGCTGGAATCCCAGCCGCATGCGCCTACATTGCCCTGGTTATCCTGTTCGCAGCAACTTTCAATCAGCTGACGATAGCCAGCGGCCTCGCCTTTACCGATTTTGCTGCCCCAGCTTTCGCACTCTTCCATGCAGGCTTTCTTTTCATCGGTATTTTCGGCATTGCTGTTCGGATAACCGCCGCACTCACTGTCAATGCATGCTTTGACTTCAGAGCAGCTGCAGAATCTGTAGCACATCGTTACACCGTATTCAGTGCAGTTCTGGTTGCAGTATGCCGAACCTGTATTTGCTTCGTACATAGATTGACCGTCCGAGTCCTTGATATCGCCGCAGTCGATATGCTCGCCTTTTTCGCAGATTTCATAGTTGTCAATATTGCCGTTTCCGCAAGTAAGATGAGTTTTGCAGGCATCCGCCTGAAATTTGCAGACACCGTTCATGCACTCTTCATCAACTACACATTCATTTTTTGTGAGACACTCTTTCATCGTGTCGTATTTAGCCTTTGCAGCCGGCCATGTTTTTGCAATGCATGCCGCTTCGCACTCGGAATCAGCGCACTCCTGAGCACATTCATAAACCTGGAAGCATGTAAGAGCATTGATATCAACACATGAATAGGTATCCCAGCCTGAACATTCAGAATTGCATACCGCTTCGTTTATCGGCTGCCATTCCTTATCAGCCGTGTTGAGTTCCTGGCAGGGTTTTGTCTCTTTGTTTTCGCAGATTTCACCTTCGTCAATCTTGCCGTTTCCGCATTTCTGATTCGGATTGCATGCGTAATACTGATCATAGCAGTTATTCGTAAGACATTCTTCGTCTGCGACTCCGCCGCATGAAGCCGCGCATTTTTCAAGATCTGCATAGAGACTAGCACCCTGATCTGTTCCTTCTGCTTTGCAGGAAGATTCACAGGAAGCGTCTCCTGCGCACTTCTTAACGCAATCCAAAATATAAGAGCAAGGCCTTATTTTTCCGCCGTTCGAGCAATTTTCAACATTCCAGCCGCGGCAGTCCCTTCTGCATGCAGCATCACCCTGAGTAAAGCTGCCTCCCTGAAGCTCCGAACACGGTTTTGTATTGCCCTGTTCGCAGGATTCACCGCTGTCAATTTGGAAATTTCCGCAGTTGTCGTTAGGATCTCTTGCCATACATTTGCTTGTATCGCGAGCAGTGCAGTCCGAATTGCAGGTTGCCTTTCCTTCCGGATAGAAATGCCCTGCTTCCCAACATGCAACTTCGCCATCGCAAACTTCACCTTCGTCAATCTTGCCGTTTCCGCATTTCGGGACGTTTGAATCAGCCTCGCCGTTCTCTGAACTGCTGCTGCCGCCGCCGCATGAAACCAGCAACATCATGCAAAATACAAAAACCGAAATACCTAAAATTTTTTTCATTTAAAACTCCTCTGGTAAAAAATCAACAATCGGGAGATTTTAAAAAAAAAACTGAAAAAGGCAAGAGCATCGTTTTTCTCGACGACGCCGCCAGAGTCATCGTTACGACGAAACGGCGTGACGACGTTACGTCAAGATTGGGCGGCGGCGATCAATACATCTTTCTGACTTCAATCCCTTTCAGATAGAATTTCAGGATTTCGTAATGATTTTTCCCTTGATTAGCCATTCCGGCCATGCCCCACTGGCAGACACCCACGCCATGTCCTGCACCTTTGCCGTTGAAAACAAAGTCTCCACCTTTTTTGGTTACGGTAAAATCGTTCGACCATATCACCGAAAAGCCGACAAGCTCCCTGAATTTGTTGACAGGCATCTTTTTGCCGTCGATTACCAATGATTCGACTCTTGTTTTTCCGCGTACGGTTTTAATCGAATTTACAGATTTAACGTTCAGTTTTTTAGCGATATCTGACACTTTGAGCTTTCTCGTCCATCGGTAAAGCGAAGAGTTCGCGCAGTAAGGACATTTGAGTTCCTGAAGATGAGGTTCATCTTTCTTCCATACTTCAGCAGAACTCGAAATTGTTCCGCCGCAGGTCGAGTGAAAATATATCTTTGCCGGATCACTGCCGATAGTTATGACTTCGCCTTTCGTTGCGTTGACAGCTTCTACCGAAGTGACATCCTCTTTGCCGAGGCCGTCATAGACCTGATCAAGAACTGTCGGCGCAAGGTCAAAATATGTGCTCCTCGGATTGAACATTTTCTGGTAAACGGCAAAAGTTCTCGCCAGTACAGCCTGAGTTTTCTTAGCTTCAACAGGCCACGAAGGAATTGCCTCCTTGTTTATTACACCTTTGACATAATCCTCGATATCGAGCTTATTCACGACAATAAGTTTTGAGTTTTTAAGGTGGACTTCAATATCTCCGCGGAACATTCTGCCTTCAACTTTAAGCGGAATCAGCTCTGAAGTGAACTTCATCGCATCAACTTTGAAGACTTTGCCGCCGACAGCTATTCCGCCAGATACGGCTGCTATTTTGAAAACCCCTTGAACTGCACTTAAAACCTTGTCATTTTTATCAAGAATCTGCGCGTCACCTTCCAGCATAAAGGATTCTATATCAGTCTTTATCCCTATCCTCAAAAACGGGGAAAAACCGCTTTCAAGCCCGTTGCCGTCAAGCATTTCGTCAATATCAAAAGCCTGTAGAGTGACAAAAGAAACTATAAAAAGAAATAAAAAAGAGATTCTTTTCAAAAAATCCATCAAAAAAGAATTATTTGAGCCCGTATTTCGCCTTGTATTCGTAAATGGCTTTGTGAAGAGCCTCGGAAGCAAGGTTCGAGCAGTGCATCTTGCTTGCTGGAAGACCGCCGAGTTCTTCCGCAACGATGTCTCTTGTAACTTTAAGAGCTTCGTCAATATGCTTTCCCTTGACCATTTCAGTTGTCATTGAAGAAGTAGCGATTGCAGCGCCGCAGCCGAAAGTCTCGAAAGAAATGTCTTCGATTATTCCTTCAGGATTGATGCGGAGAAAAAGCTTGATAATATCGCCGCAAGCCGGATTTCCGACTTCGCCGATTGCATTCGGGTTCTCGATTTTTCCGACATTGCGCGGATGAAGGAAATGATCCATAACTTTTTCTGTGTAATTCATTTTTGTCTCCTATTTTAATGTTTGTCTGCGTTTACAAATTCATCATAAATCGGCGAGAAACTGCGAAGAAGCGAAATCGTGCTTTTCAAAGTGTCCACCGTGTAGTCAACATCTTCAAGTGTCGAATGTTTTCCCAAAGAAAAACGGATACTTGAGTGAGCTTCTTCAGGGTCACCGTTCAAAGCCATAATTACATGGCTTGCCTTGAGATCGCTCGACGAACATGCCGAACCGGTCGAAACCGCAATACCTTCAGTGTCAAGCTTAAGCAGGATTCCTTCTCCTTCTACAAATCTGAATGAAATGTTGGAAAGAGTCGGAACTCTGTGCGACGGATCTCCGACAACTCTCGTGTAGGGAATTTCAGCAAGAACACGCTGCTCGAGGTGGTCTCTGAGCGCCGCGACTCTTTTTGCTTCATCGTCAAGCTCAGCAACCGCAAGTTCTATCGCCTTCCCCATGCCGATTATGCCGACAACATTCTCTGTTCCGGGGCGTTTTCCCTTTTCCTGATGACCGCCGGTAAGCAGGTTTTTCAGCACTCTTCCGCGTTTTACGAAAAGTGCACCTACACCTTTGAGGCCATAGAATTTATGCGCCGAAACTGTCAGAAAGTCGCAGCCGATTTTCTTTACATCGACATGGATTTTGCCGACAGCCTGAACCGCGTCAACGTGGAAAAGAATGTTGTGTTCTCTCGCGATTTTACCGATTTCCTCGACCGGATAGATGTTTCCGATCTCGTTGTTTACGAACATCGTCGAAATCAGGCCTGTATTTTCTTTAATTGCGTTGCGGAGATCATCGAGGTTGAGATTTCCCTTGCCGTCGACAGGAAGATAAGTGACCTCGAAGCCCTCTTTTTCAAGTGCAGCCGCAGTGTTAAAAATGCTCGGATGTTCGACCGAAGTCGTGATTATGTGGTTTTTCTTCGCGTTTTTACCGAGCCCCAGCATGTAACCGCGGAGAACAGTGTTATTGCCTTCACTTGCGCAGGAATTGAAGTAGATTTCAGCAGGATCTGCGTTAAGAGCCGCCGCGACTTTCTCTCTTGCCTGCTCCACCGCAGTTCTTACGACTCTTCCTTCCCAGTGTCTGCTCGAAGGATTACCGCCAAGCTCCGTGAGAAACGGCATTATTTCGTCAACAACTTCCTTTCTGACAGGCGTTGTCGCGCTGTTGTCGAAGTATATTCTGTGTGTCATCATAAAACCTCTAAAAAAACAATAAATTCACCGGCGCTAATATAATTTCCACTTTCCGTTTGTCAATCCGAAAAATAGACATTTTTTTCGTTTTTTTTAATATCCGCCGTTATTTTTTCCGAAGGAGAGGAATCATGGCAAAACTTTATTTCAGATATGGCGCTATGGGAGCAAGTAAAACCTCGAACGCTCTCATGGTTGACTACAACTACTTTGAGCGCGGCCAGAACGCCGTCATCTTCAAACCTTCAATCGATACGCGTGACGGCATCGACATCGTGAAAAGCAGAATCGGACTCGCTAAAAAAGCTTATATCTTAAAACCAGAAGACAACGCTTTTGACACGATAAGCAAAATGAATACAACAAAAAAAATCGACTGTGTTCTGATTGATGAAGCGCAGTTTCTCACACCAGCTCAGGTCATGCAGCTCTGCCGCGTAGTTGATGAACTCAATATTCCTGTAATAGCATACGGTCTCCGCACCGATTTCGTCGGAAACCTCTTCCCCGGAAGCGAACGCCTTCTCGCCATGGCCGACACTATTGAAGAGATCAAAACTGTCTGCTGGTGTTCGAAAAAAGCTATCATGAATGCCAGAGTCGTTGACGGCAAGGTCGTAAAAGAGGGCGAGCAGGTCATGCTCGGCGGCAACGAAAGTTATGTCGCGCTTTGCAGAAAACACTGGGCTGAAGGCAATCTTGGAAACAAATAATCAAAAAAAAGCGGACCTTGCGGCCCGCTTCTGAAACTATTCCAACTCTTCAAGAGCTGTTTTAGCTTTAAGGAAGAATTCGTTTGAAGGCATAAGGGTTTTTGTGAGAAGAGTGAAAATCTCTTTAGCTTTCGCTTTGTCGGTCTCTCTCTTTCCGTAAGCTTCCCAGTACATCGATTTAGCAGTAACGTTGATTGAATTCATACCATTGAGCGCAATCTGGTTGTTTCTATCGATTTTAAGAGCTTCGGCAAAAGCGCGTCTTGCACCGATAAGGTCTTTGTTGTCGAGCTTCTGAAGTCCGCTCTTTGCAAAAGCGTCAGCCTTAAGTTTGTAGATATCATCCGAACCTTTAACGTCAACAACTTCTCTGGACTTCGTGACTTTGTATTCCTCTTTGAATTTAGCACGAACCTGATCAAGTTCTTTTTCGTCGATTTCCTTTGTTTTTTCTTCGTAGTTCTGTTCAGCCTCTTTCTTCTTTGCAGCAGCGTCCTTTTTGTCTTCAGCTGCAAGTTTTTTGAGATCTTTCGAGAACTGAGCCTTCTCTTCTTTTCTCTGAGCTTCCTCTTCTTCCCATTTTTCGTTTTTCTCTTTCCACTTAGCCTGCTCATCAGCAAGAATAGCCTGTCTTTCGTCTTTTCTTCTCTGCTTTTCCTCGTTCAGTTTCTGAACTTCCTCTTCCCACTGTTCTTTCTGTCTCTTCTGAGCATCCTTGTCATCGACCTGTTTCTGAGCGTATTTGTTTTCTATCGCCTCTTTCTTTTCTTTGTATTCATTATCAGTCTTGTCGTATTTTTCCTGCCAGGTCTTTTCATATTTCTGGTTGTCAGTCTGGTTCTTGATCTTGATGTCGTCACTCTTGTCAGCCCATTTTGCGTTGGTTATAGCGATATTGGCATCAATACCTTCGTTTTCCTTTAAAAGACGTTCCTTAGCGTTTTTGTCAGCTCTCTGCTTGTTTTCGAGATCTTTCTGTCTCTTTTCAGCCTCGGCATTCCACTTTGCAGAAAGGCTTCCGCGCTCTTTTTCACGAGCTTCTATCTTACGGTCTCTCTCTTTCTGAGCCGTTGCAATCTGGCTGTCAATATTCTTTTTGAATGCAGCCTTTCTCTGCTGGAAAGCTTTGAAATTTGCTTCAGCTTTTTTCTTTTCAGCCTGCTGGTTCTTCTGATATTTCGTGTTATCCTTGTTGAGTTCGTCGCTTTTCTGAGCAAGTTTCATGTCAACAGCCATGCTCTTGTTTTCGCATTCCTGTTCTACTGCTGCCATTTTCTTTGCTACAAAAGCATCTTTTCCGCCTTCGTGTTTCGAGATCTTCTTTTCAGCAGCAGCAAGTTGTTTTTTGAGAGCCGGAGTCTCTTTTTCTGCAATTTTCGCTTCGATGTCAGCCTTTTCTTTATTCAGCTTTTCGAGTTCTTCGGTGAACGCCTTTTCAGCGTCTGCAGAAGCTGTCTCTTTGTTCTTTGCGCACTCTGCCTCGACTGTAGCACGTTCCTTTTCGATCTCTTCCTGATATTTCGACATAACTTCAGCGTTTTTGAACATATATTCTTCGGTTGCAGCGTCATACTTTTTGAGTTTTTCACGCTCTTCCGATTCCTGAGCATCGAAATCCTGAAGTTTTTTGTTGAGGTCGTCGAACTTAGCCTGATACTCTTTCTCTACTTCGACTTTGTATTTTCTGTCCTCGTCCTCGTTTTTCATTCTGACTTCTTCATTCTGAGCCATGATTTTCTTTTCATTCTCGTCGAACTTTTCCTGCTCAGCGGTCATTTTCTTGTCGAGTTCGGAAATCTTTTCCTCGTTAGCCTTTTTCTTTCCTTCAAGAGCGAGAACAGCAGCTTCGGTCTTTTTGTTGCCGGCTTCGATTTCGTCTTCCTGCTTTTTATAGCGTTTTTCCTTTTCCTCTTTCATTTTCTTAAGGATGTCGCCGTACTTCTTGTCGGTCTCTGCCATCTCTTTTTGCATCTCTTTTTCATACTGAGCCGAAAGAGCGTTGGAACCTTTCGTAACGCCTTTTTCTCTCTGCTCGAAAAGAGTGAGTTTGTTCTCGAGTTCAACAATTTTCTGCTCGATTTCGCTGTCGTCCTTCTCCCACTGATACTTCATAGCTTTGATTTTTTCAGAAAGAGCTTTATACTCGGTATCTTTCTGCTGTTTTGCAGCCTTTGAATCCTCATCGAACTTTTTGAGTTTTGCTTCTCTCTCAAGAATTCTTGAGTTAAGCCAAGCATCTGTTTCAGTAATTGTTTTAGCCTTTTCCTTTCTGAGTTTTTCGCGCTGTTTATCGAATCTTGAGTGAATCGTGTCAACCGTACGGATATCCTTTTCGCTCGGATCGGAATAGATAACTCTTTCGACAGAATCCTTCTTGTAAACACGGTATTTCGAGCTCGATCCCATTTCAAGAATGGCTTCGTCAAGCTTTTCAGCCTTTGCAATGACAGGAATCGCCTCGTCGTAGTTCTTCGCTTTTATCGAACCGTTGGCGCTCTGGGTCAACTTTGCGATTTTAGCAATATTTTCCTTGAGTTCCTTCGCTTTTACATCTCTGCCTGCTGCGCCGTCAAGAGCTTTTTCGGCAGCCTTAAGATCTCCGGAAGCATAAGCCTCAAGAGCCTCTTTTATAGCAGCGTCTGCATTTTTACCTGAAGATTTTTTTGAAGGTCTTACAGGTTCATCTTCTTCCTCTTCCTCAGGTTCGCTTTTCGCTACCGAATGAGACGAGAGCATTTTGCTCCATACTTTTATCATTTTGGATGCTATTTTTTCCGTTGACGCACCTTTATCAAAATTTACTTTCTCTTTTTCAAGGTTGCTACCTTCGCCATCAACAAGGAAAGTTTCAATTATCGTTTTTCCGCTTTTTTTGACGAATTTCATCTTGGAAAAAATGTAAAAATCGGATTTTTGCTTTGCCTTTGAGATTAATTTTTTCTGGCAACCCAAATTTTCACCGCACTCTGCAAGGGATTTTTTTACTTTTCCTCCTACTGAATCGGTAAAAAGAGAGGTATCAGCCCCCTTGACGTCATCGATGATTTCCTCTATGGAAGTATCGATGTCCTCAGCCATACGCTGGTCTTTCTCAATCGCAGCCATTGGGAACACCGATGCTGTTCCTGCAAAAACACTGCAAGTCATAAAAATGATAAATACAGACAAAAGAACTTTCAGACTTTTCAAAATTTCCTCCAATTATGTAATTTTCAATGTAGCACCACAAAAAAGCACGCCATATAACTAAAATTTGTTTTTTAAGTCAATATTTTTTTGTTTGCAGTAAATTTCCGCACACCATCTGTCACTAATCCGCCGGAAAAAAGTCTCAAAGCTGAAATATTCAGGAAAATAAACTTCATTTTTTATTGACAAAAAACAACACATTTTTATAATACTGCCCGCACTTTGCCGTATAAGCGGCGGTGACGAAAAACAAAGGAGGTATTTTCGTATGTCACAAGAAAATTTTGCAGAATTGCTTGAAGAATTTCTCCCTAACAAAGAAGAAAATTCAGGCGAAAAAATCAGCAAGGGTATTGTTCGCTCAATCAGAAAGGATGTCATCATTGTTGATGTCGGTCTGAAAAGCGACGGCGTTATTTCAGCAAGTGAATTCACGCCGGAAGAACTTGCAAACCTTAAAGTCAACGACGAAATCGAAGTCGTTGTAGAGAACTGGGACGGCGACAGAGGCATGAACCTTTCCAAAGAAAAAGCTTCGAAACTTAAAGTTTGGGAAGTCGTCGAAAAAGCTTTCCAGGACGGCACGCTTGTCAACGGAACCATCGTTGCGAAAGTCAACGGCGGTCTTGCAGTTGATATCGGTGTCAAGGCATTCCTTCCCAATTCGCAGGTTGCCCTTAGACCCATCAAAAACGTCGATGATCTCATCGGCAAAAACTTTGATTTCAAAGTCATCAAATTCGACAAGAAGAAAGGCAACATCGTCATTTCGAGAAGAGACCTTCTTGAGAAAGAAAGAGAAGCTCTCAAGAACACAACCCTCGAAAAACTTCAGGAAGGCGCAATTGTTAAAGGTCTTGTCAAGAACATCACCTACTACGGCGTTTTCGTTGACCTCGGCGGTATCGACGGTCTTCTTCACATCACCGATATGTCATGGGGCAGAGTAAACCATCCGTCCGAAATGTTCAAAATCGGCGACGAAGTTGATGTCAAAGTCCTCAAATATGACAAAGACTCCGAAAGAGTCAGCCTCGGCGTAAAACAGATCACCGACGATCCGTGGATCCACGCGACTGAAAAATACGCAGCAGGCAAAACCGTTAAAGGCGTTGTCGTTTCTCTTGAAGATTACGGCGCTTTCGTCGAGCTCGAAAAAGGCGTTGAAGGTCTCATCCACATTTCTGAAATGTCCTGGACGAGAAGAATCAAACACCCAGGCAAAATGGTTGCAATCGGCGATGAAGTCGAAGTCAAAATCCTTGAAATCGACGTCGAGAACAGAAGAATTTCTCTCGGCATGAAACAGATCGAGCCGAATCCCTGGGAACTTCTCAAAGACAAATATCCGGTAGGCACGATCGTAAAGGGAACAATCCGCAACATTACCGATTTCGGTCTTTTCGTAGGTGTTGAAGAAGGTATCGACGGTCTCGTAAGAACCAGCGATATTACATGGGACAGAAAACTGAAACACCCGTCGGAATACTACAAGAAAGGCGACGAAATCGAAGCTGTCGTTCTCAATATCGACTCCGAAAAACAGAGATTCTCTCTCGGCATTAAACAGCTTACCGAAGATCCTTGGAAAATCTTCAAAGATCAGCACAACGTAGGCGACAAAATTGAAGTCGAAGTCGTAAAAGTTGCTGAATTCGGCGTTTTCGTAAAAGTTTTCGACACGATCGAAGGTCTTGTCCACAAAACAGAATTCGAAGACAACAAAGAATACCAGCCGGGCGACAAACTCGAAGTCATCATCAAATCGATCTCCGATACAGACAGAAAGGTTTCTCTCAGCGTAAAAGCTGTCAGCGATGAAGAAAATCAGAAGATCGTTGAAGAAGCAGAAGCCGTTACTGAAAAAGTTCCGGAGAAACTCGGTTCAATGGCTGCAGCATTCAAAGCTGCTGAGGAAAAGGCTGAAGAAAAAGCTGAATAAGCATTTCCTTCATGATTTTAAGGGGCACTTCGGTGCCCTTTTTTTGTATTCAGGAGTATCGGATGAACTCTTTGGAACACCGTTTGAAAGTCGCTTTCTACACTTTCGGCTGCAAGGTCAACCTGTTTGAAAGCGACCAGCTAAAAAAATCGCTGTCAGGCATCAAAATAGTGAGCTGCGATGATGAGGCAGACATTTTCGTGATAAACAGCTGTGCCGTAACTGCAACCGCTGAAAGTCAGGCAAGAAACATGATAAGGCGCCTTTCCAAGCGCGGCAGAGTTATACTCACCGGATGCTATGCAAGAAAAATAAAAGGCGAATTAAGCTTTGAAAACACTGAAATCGTGCCTGACATCAAAGATGTCGCCGAAATGCTCGGTTCAACCCTTTCTTATGACGCCTTTTTCACGCGGAGCCGCCCGTTCATCAAGATCCAGAGCGGCTGCGACCAGTTCTGTGCATACTGCATAATTCCATATCTTAGAGGTCCGCTGAAAAGTGTTCCTCTGCATGAAATCAGGGCATTGCTCGAAAAAATCAGAGACGAAAATTTCAAGGAAGTCGTCCTCACCGGAATCCACATCGGAAAATACGGAAAGGACTTGAGCGACGGCTCGACTCTTGCCGATGTCGTCAAGGCCGGATACGAAACTGTCGGCAGAGTCCGCATGGGCTCGCTCGAATCGCCTGAAATCGACGAAAGGCTTTTCGAATACGCAAAAGAAGGAATGATTCTTCCGCATTGGCATATTCCTTTGCAGAGCGGTTGCGACAAAACTCTTCACGACATGAGGCGGCCTTACAAAACAGATGATTTCAGACGCTCTGTCGAAAAAGTTATCGGATGTTACAATTCACTTCCCGCTTTCGGAACTGATGTAATCACAGGTTTTCCCGGCGAAACCAACGAAGATTTCGCCGAAACCGCGAAATTCATAGAATCGCTTCCTTTCGCATACGGTCATGTCTTCCCCTTCTCTGCCCGTCCTGGGACTCCGGCAGAAAAAATGGAAAAAGAAAATCCAGTTCCGAAACAGGTCAAAAAAGAGCGAGCCGCCGTTCTGCGTGATATTTTTCAGGCAAAAAAAGAAAAATTCATGAAATCCCTCGACGGAACAACAGACGAAGTCATAATCGAAGAAAAAATCGATGAGAATCTCTTTGCATCGACATCTTCGAAGTATCAGACGGTCAATGTAAAAGGCTCTTTCAAGCCGCGCGAACTCGTAAAAGTGCGCCTTTCTTTCGAAAAAGGAAGGCTGTGCGGCTCGAAATATTAACCATAAAAAAATTAAAATTATAAAAGTTTCTCTCATTTCTTGACCTTATAAATTATAAAAATATAATGCCGCGGGTGAATGATAACCGCTTGTGGAGTTGCTTTTGAACAACCGACAATTAACAGGGATGCTGATAAAGAGAGGAATCATTTCCCTACCGGAACTGAAATCCCTCGAAGAACTCTCGATAGAATCCGGAGAAAGCATAAAAGACATCCTTTTCAAAGAAAACCGACTAAATGAAGACCAGCTTGTTGACATTCTCAGCGAACAGTACAATGTCCCGAAAATCGACCTTTCCGAACTTGAAATCCAGCCTGAAGTAATTGCACTTCTTAACGAGCAGATAGTCACTCGTTACAATGTTATCCCCATTTCGAGAATCGGTAACACACTCACCGTTGCAATGGCCGATCCTTCGAACATGAACGCACAGGACGATATCAAGTTCCTGACCGATTACAACGTTGAAGTCGTCATTGCTTCGGCAAGCGACATCGAAGCTGCAATCACGAAATACTACGGCGAGCAGGCTAAAAAGGACGATAAAAAATACGGCGACATCAGTTTCGACATGGAAGCTCTCCTCAGCGAAGCCGACGATGTCAAACTGAGTGAAACTAATTTTGACGAAAGTACCTCGCTCGAAGACATGATCCGCAACTCGGAAGAGGCGCCGGTCATCCGTTTCGTCAATATGGTTCTTCTCGACGCAATCAAGAAGAAAGCGTCCGATATTCACGTTGAACCTTACGAAAAGAGCTTTAGAATCCGTCTCAGAATGGATGGTGTCTTGTATGATGTCGTCCATCCGCCGAGAAATACGATGGATGCTATCGTAGCCAGACTTAAAGTCATGGCAAACCTCGATATCGCCGAAAAACGTATCCCGCAGGACGGCCGTATCAAAATCAAGATCGGCCAGGGTGAGGACATGGACTTCCGTGTTTCTGTCTGTCCCGTAATCTTCGGCGAAAAAGTCGTTCTCCGACTTCTCGATAAAAGCAACCTTCAGCTTGATATGACCAAGCTCGGTTTCTTCCCTGATCAGCTCGAAATCTTCAAAGAGGCGATATACAAACCTTACGGAATGATGCTCGTTACAGGGCCTACCGGTTCTGGAAAAACGACGACCCTCTACTCCGCTCTTTCCGACCTCAACAAAACCGATGTCAACATCTCAACGGCTGAAGACCCGGTCGAATTCAACCTGGAAGGTATTAACCAGGTTGCAATCCGTGAGCAAGTTGGTCTTACTTTCGCTTCTGCTCTCCGTTCTTTCCTCCGTCAGGACCCTGATATCATGATGGTCGGTGAAATCCGTGACTTCGAAACAGCCGACATCGCGGTAAAAGCTGCTATCACGGGTCACATGGTTCTCAGTACGCTCCACACAAACGACGCGCCTTCGACCATCACCCGTCTTATCAACATGGGTGTTGAAAGTTTCCTTGTTACATCTTCAGTAAACTGCATTATGGCTCAGCGTCTCGGAAGAAAAATCTGCTACAACTGCAAAGAGCCTATTGATGTGCCGAAGTCTGAGCTTCTTAAACTCGGAATCAAGGAGGAACAGATTAAGGACGGCTACCAGATTTATCAGGGAAAAGGCTGCGAAGTCTGCAACGGAACAGGCTACAAAGGCCGTATCGCTTTTTATGAAGTTATGAAAATGACAGACCCGCTGAAAGATGCAATACTTAACGGAGCAAGTTCCATGGAACTCAAGGAACTTGCGATAAAACTCGGAATGAAAACAATGAGAATGAGTGCCAATTTGAGACTGCTCGAAGGGACTACAAGTATAGCCGAAGTTCTGAGAAACACGGCACCGGATGAAAACGCATAGAGGTGAAAAATGAATGAAAATCCAACTGTTTCGTTGCAGGATCTGCTTTCTCTGATGATAGAACAAGGGGCTTCCGACCTTCACATAACAAGTGGTTCACCGCCCCAGCTCAGAATCGACGGAAACCTGAGACCGGTAAATGTTCCACCACTCTCTCCGGTTGACACGAAAAGGCTTGCATACAGCATTCTGACAGAAAAACAGAAGAAGCTTTTTGAAGAAAAGAATGAACTTGACTTAAGTTTTGGTGTCAAGAACCTGAGCCGTTTCAGGGCGAATGTCTTCACGCAAAGGGGCGCAGTGAGTGCCGCAATCCGTGTCATTCCCTATAAAATCCTTGATTTCAAACAACTTGGTCTTCCACCGATAGTCGAAGAACTTGCAAAGAAACCGAAAGGACTCATCCTTGTCACAGGACCTACGGGAAGCGGAAAATCAACGACACTTGCATCTATAGTTGACTACATCAACCGCAACCGTCACGGTCACATCGTCACGATTGAAGATCCTATCGAGTTCATCCATTCGCATAAAAACTGCATCGTCAACCAGCGAGAAGTCGGTGCCGACACAGGTTCTTTCGCATCGGCTCTCCGCGTTGTTCTCAGACAGGACCCCGATATAGTTCTCATCGGTGAAATCCGTGATATCGAGACCATGTCAACAGCTCTCAGCGTTTCGGAAACAGGCCACCTTGCACTTGCGACTCTCCACACGAACAGTACTATTGAAACCATAAACAGAATCATAGATATGTTCCCTGTAAACCAGCAGAATCAGGTCAGAGCGCAGCTAAGCTTCGTTCTTCAGGGAATTGTTGCACAGACGCTTATTCCGAAAAAATACGGCGGAGGCCGTGTAATAGCCTGCGAAGTCATGGTTCCGAATGCTGCGATACGAAATCTTATCCGCGAAGAAAAGCTTCAGCAGATATATTCCAGTATGCAGTCAGGTCAAAACGACAGCGGAATGCAGACAATGACGCAGGATCTCGCCAGACTGGTGAAAAACGACATCATCAGTATGGAAGATGCTCTGACGCTTGTTCCGCATCTGGATGAGTTCCAGGCTATTCTCGCAAGAACCAACCCAACCAGGAGGTAAAACATGCCTTTTTACAAGTATGCCGGTGTCAACAAAAAAGGTGAGACAGTCAAAGGTTCCATTGATGCCGATGACGAAAAGGGAGCAAGACAGGCCCTGCTGGCACAGGGACTCAGAGTTGATTCCCTGAAAAAGGACTGGACAAAAATAGAGCTCGGCGGCGGCGGAATGAAGCCGAAAGAGCTCGTTATATTCACGCGTCAGTTTGCGACAATGATCAATGCCGGTCTTTCAATTATTCAAGGTCTGGAAATTCTGGCGGCTCAGTCAGAGACGCCTTATTTCAGAAGCATTCTGAGAAAAGTCAAAAATTCGGTTGAAGAAGGTAAGTCGCTCAGCGATTCGCTCAAAGACCACAAGGTTTTTTCCGATCTTTACGTCAACCTCGTTGCGGCAGGCGAAGTCGGCGGTATCTTGGATACGATTCTTGACAGACTTGCAATATTCCTTGAAAAGAATGCGGCAACGACTGCAAAAATCAAGAGCGCGATGAAATACCCGACAGTAGTTTTGACGGCAACGGTTTTGATTACCATCGTTCTTCTCTACTATGTTGTTCCGACATTTGCATCACTTTTCATGAGTAACGGTCAGCAGCTTCCGGGACTTACCCAGGTCATCGTTGATATGAGCCAGTGGGTTCAGGACAACATTCTTTTCATCATTATCGCTCTTGTCGGTATCGTTATCGGATTTAAAATGCTGATGAAAAACCCGAAATTCCGTTTTGCCTTCCACAAATACGCCCTTAACGCCCCGATAGTCGGAGATCTTATCAGAAAATCTGCGGTTGCAAGATTCACAAGAACACTCGGAACTCTTGTCAGCTCAGGTGTTCCGCTTGTTGACGGCCTTGAAGTCGTTTCAAGAACTTCCGGTAACTTGATGATTGAAAAAGCGATTATCTTCGTCAGACAGAAAGTTATTGAAGGAAGCGACATGACGACCCCGCTCACCGAAGCAGGCGTTTTCCCTTCAATGGTCGTTCAGATGATCGGCGTCGGTGAAGCAACTGGTGCCATGGATACGATGCTTAATAAAATCGCTGACTTTTACGAAGAGGAAGTCGATGTTGCAGTCGACGGTCTTACTTCGATGATTGAACCTATCCTCATGGTCGTTATCGGCGGCATCGTCGGAACAATGATGGTTGCAATGTATCTGCCGATGTTCAGCATGGGTAAAGCTGTCGGATGAGCCGTCTCTCGGCGGACGAATTCCGCAATCACCTGAATTACTACCTTATAATTCGATTTTTCTTCATTTTTACAGTCATATTTTCCTTTTTCCTTTTCCCGTTCATACGCGAAAACAACGATATTTTTTCATTTGCGAACAAACTTTTTCTACTCTCGGCATTTATTATGCTTGTTTTCAACATTGTTTCGCTGATATTCAGCCGTTTTATAAATGAAAAACATCTCACTTTGTTTGCATATTTACAGTTTATCGTAGAAATTTCGTTCTGGGTAATGGTTTCGTACGTCAGTGGCGGCATAAGTTCCCCTTACCTTTATGTAATCATCATAAACATCATCTATGCCGGGATTCTGATGCGCGAGAAAGGGGCAATAATCACGACGCTTTATGCATTCTTTATGCTTCTTTTGCAGGGTGTTTGCGTCAAGTTCTCATTTCTTCCGCTTATAACTTCCGACCTTGTCAAAACCTACTTTGCTTCGTGGGAATCATACTTTTCACGTCTTTTCACCTACCTTCTCTTCTTCTCTTTCACAGGTTTCGTGGCAAGCAGAATAACGAAAAGTTTCCGTCAGGCAAACAGTTCTCTCATCGAATCCACGCGCAGAAACAAAGAGATGCAGAAACACTTTTTTGCAATATTTTCACAAATCAATATCGGCATTGTCATTTTTGACGAAACAACAAAATTTTATGTGAACAGATACGCTGAACAGTTTGAAGAAATTCTCGACAAATTTCTTGCCGAAGCAACAAAAGACACAGCTTCAAACGGCGCTTGGTCGGAGAAAAAAATCAACGGAATCTGGCTCTCATATACAGTAATGCCCTACATTGAAAACCAGAAAGTCGTTATATTTTCAGACCTTACGGAAATCAGAAAGCAGGAGGAGAGTTTCGAGCTTCAGGAAAAGCTCGCTACTATCGGAAAACTCACTGCAACTATCGCCCACGAGATAAAAAACCCGCTCACAAGCCTCATAGGAGCAAGCGAACTCATGTTTTCCGAGATACAGGAAATCCAGCCCGAATCAGACACTACCGAATTGATAGACATTATCAGACGAGAAGGAACGCGCGTCAAAACCCTGCTTGACTCACTTTTCAGATATACAGAAGAGACTTCATACACCCTGATGGAATGCGTTCCGAGTTCAATTCTTAGCGATGTCGTAACCCTTTTCAGACTCGGACATCCGAAAGTCAAAATCACATGCAAAGTTGACGAGTTTTCAGTTCTGGGAGACGCAGAAAAGTTGAAACAGGTCTTCTGGAACATCATGACAAACAGCGCTGAAGAGATGAATGACGAAGGAGAAATCAACATATTTTCAGAGCTCTCGGAAAACTCTTTCAAACTCTATTTTGACGACACCGGTCCCGGTTTTATAGAAAAAAATATAGACAAGATTTTTGATCCGTTTTTTTCGACAAAAAAGCGCGGAACAGGTCTCGGGCTCGCTCTCGTTTACAGGATCATAACTAAGCACAGTGGCTCGATAAAAGCGACAAATACCGAAAAAGGTGCCAGAATTATTATTGATTTCAAACCCAAGGCAAAATAATGGAATCTTCCGAAAAAGTTAAAATTTTAGTTATCGATGACGAACTCAGTATGCGGCAGTTTTTACAGATCCTGCTGAAAAAAGACGGATACGATGTCACCACGGCAGAAAATGGAGAAATCGCCCTAAGGAAGCTGAAAGAAGAAAAATTTACAGTAATTTTAATGGATTACAATATGCCGGAAGCGATAGACGGTATCGATCTTCTGAACGAACTGCTTCATACAAGCCCGAAATCGCAGGTAATCGTCATCACCGCTTATGCTTCGACAGAACAGGCCATAAAAGCAATCGAACTCGGTGCAGTCGACTATGTCAGCAAGCCGTTCAACGTCGCAGAAATACGCGATATCGTAAAAAAGTGCGTTGCCGCGGCACAAACACAGAAAAACAATGAACCGGTAAAAACCGCGCAGACAAAACGGACCGACACCGGTTTTCAGAATATTCCTGAAGAAACAGGAATCGTGGCACAAAGCCCTCAGATGAAAAAAATCCTCGAACTTGCGCTTCGCATCGCCCCGACAGACAGCACAGTCCTTATAACCGGCGACAGCGGAACGGGAAAAGAAGTCCTTGCCAACTTCATCCACAAACACAGCGGCAGAGGCGATCTTCCGTGGTATCCGATAAACTGCGGCGCGATCCCCGAAAACCTTCTTGAAAGCGAGCTCTTCGGTCACGAAAAAGGCTCTTTCACCGGCGCATACCAGACAAAAAAAGGTTACTTTGAAGTTGCCGGAAACGGTACTCTTTTTCTTGATGAAATAGGCGAACTCGGTGAAAACATGCAGGTAAAACTGCTCAGAGTTCTTCAGGAGCGCGTTTTTACCCGTGTCGGCGGTACCGAAAAAATACCGACCGGAGTACGCCTTATAGCTGCAACCAACAAAAATCTTCAGGAACAGATCAAAAAAGGAAAGTTCCGTGAAGACCTCTACTTCCGCCTGAACGTCATAGAGCTTTACATCCCGCCGCTCGCTGAAAGACGCGCTGACATAATGCCGCTTGCCGATATGTTTTTGGATCAGTTTTCAAAGAAAACAGGAACAAATTTCAGATTTTCCGAAGAAACTCTCGATTTTCTTAATCACTACACCTTCCCCGGAAACGTCAGGGAACTTAAAAACATTGTAGAGCGAGGCACGATTTTCGCTCATGACGGGCTTGTCACAGAGACGCACTTTGAAAAAACGATGCCTTCGATGGCTCAAACGCAAACTACAGAATCTAATCCTTTCGAAGTCGATCTTTCTCACAATGTTGATCTTGACGAAATTTTGGCTGACATTGAAAAACGTTATATAATTAAAGCACTTAAAAAGACAAACTATAACCGTCACGACACTTGCGTTCTGCTTAATCTGACAGAAAGAATGCTCAGATACCGCATGAGCAAACTCGGCATCAAAGACGATAAAGAATAGTCATTATCCCGCGTCATGTTGAGGCTCGCCGAAACATCTCAGAGATTCTTCGTTTCACTCAGAATGACACAAAAAATAATGAATTAACCATGGATTTTCGGTCTTACTGTCGGAGCGACATCAAAATCGAGGCTTGAAAAATTTCCTTTGAAAAAGTCCGGCATCGCGGCGGCTGCGACCATTGCACCGTTATCCTGACAGTATTTAAGTTCCGGCATATAGAGTGCAAGTCCGTATTTTGAAGCAATATTTTCTGCCATTTTTCTGACAGCGCTGTTTGCACTGACGCCGCCCGAAACGACAAAAGCGGTATATTTTTTTCTGCTTAAAGCGAGTTTTACTTTCCTTTCTATAAGTTCGACGATCCTGTTCTGGAATGAAGCCATGAGGGAGGGCATATCGACATTCCCTTCGTCCAGAAAGCGTTTTACAGCCGACTTTATTCCGCTGAAAGAGAAAACTATCTCATCGGCATATTTGTTATTATTCTTCAATAAATACGGCAACTTATATTTCGAAGCATCGCCTGTCGAAGCCATTTTGTCGATTATCGGGCCTCCCGGATAACCAAGATCAGCCATCTTTGCGATTTTGTCGAAAGCCTCTCCCGCCGCGTCGTCCATCGTCTCGCCGAGAACGGTCCTTTCGTCTTCCGAAATTTCGATAAGCGAAGTGTGCCCGCCCGAAACAACAAGCGAAAGATAAGGAAACTCAGGCCGTTTTTCCCTTTCGAGAAAAGCCGAAGCAATGTGTGCGTTAAGATGGTTTACGGCAATCAGCGGCTTTTTCCAGCCCAAAGCGAGCCCTTTTGCCGCGCTGACACCGATCAGCAGGCTTCCGATAAGTCCGGGATAATTAGTGACAGCTATCGCCGAAATGTCGTCTTTTGTTTTTCCTGCCTCTTTCAAAGCGGCGTCGACCGCGGGAATCACCCACGCAAGATGATTTCTGGAAGCGATCTCGGGAATGACTCCGCCGAAAAGCCTGTGAACGCTCGTCTGAGATACGGTTTTTACAGACAAAACGTGAAAATCAGACGAAACGACGGCAACGGAAGTGTCGTCACAGCTGCTTTCTATGCCGAGAATATAGTTTTCGCTCATTTTAAGCCGGAATTAAAGGAATTTTTTGAAAAGCGCGAGAATGCCCTGCGCCCATGCGATCCTGTGAGTTGTTCCCGTTCCTTTTGCGATTGAACCTTTGTTGTCGATATACCACTGGTAACTTCTGATAAGAGCCTGCGACTCGTCGTATTTAGGCTCCCAGCCGAGAACTTTACGAGCCTTGTCGACAGAGACAAAACTGTCGGTGTGCGCCGTGCCGTAAACCCACTTGTAAAGCGGCGAAAGGTGAAGTTTTTCAAAAATCGTAAGTGCCGGAATTACAAGCCAGACAGGTGTGTGCATAACTCTTGAGCCGCTTTTTGCGTAGTCACAGAGTGCGCCGACATACTCGTTTTCGGTGAGCGTGCTGACTGCGCCGATGTTGAAAATGTCGTTTGCATCGTCACCTTCGTGGGAAAGCGCGAGATAAACAGCGTCGCAGAGGTCATCGACTTCAAGAAGCTGGTATCTGTTCTTGCCGTTTCCGATGAGCGGGATCTTATGACCTTCTTCGACCCAGTTGTAAAGAATCTGGAAAACGCCGAGGCGGTAAGTTCCGATGAAGGTTTTCGGCCTGATTGTCGAAATGTAGAGCCCTTTTTCACGATATTCGTTGCAGATTCCCTCAAGTGCGACCTTGCTTTCACCGTAGTTGCCGACACCTTCGAGCTTGTCCGTTTCGAAAAGCGGATGATGGTCAGGAACACCGTAGACCGCGGTAGAAGAGATTACAGCAACTCTTTTGACTTTGTGTTTGTAGCAGAGCGAAAGGACGTTTCTGCTGCCGTCGACGTTTGTCGAGAAAATCTCTTCTCTCGTCGCAAGAGGAAGCGCCGCAGCTGCATGAATGACCCAGTCTGCCTGCGAGATGAGTTCGTCCATTTTCTTTTCGTCGCGAACGTCACCGTTTACAAGTTTGACCGATTTGTCGTAATCCTCGGCATGGTATTCGGCAATGTCGAGAAGCGTAACATCGCAACCCATTTCAACGCATTTTTTTGTCATGTGAAGCGCGAAAAATCCCGCTCCGCCTGTGATAAGAACTCTCATTTTTTCCTCCTATTTAAATTCATTCGGATAAAGTGCAGCCTGCTCTGGGAAAAGTTCGGCACTCTTTGCTTTGACTGTCAAACAATCCCACGAAGGATCTATTCTCTTGAAAATAAAAACACTTTCGCTCGGATCGGCACCTGCCGGAGAAGTCGGTGCGCCACCTTTCAGAAGCGCGTCGCTGTACCACATTACGCTCTGCGCTTCATACCATGTAACGATGCCGTGAACTTCGCCGTTTTCGTCAAGCTCGCCGTCAAGAATCGTGCTGACTTTCTGGAGAATCTCAGCTTCAGCATTCAAAATCCCTTTTGTCATTATTTTAAGCCCGTTCACCCCTGTCCCGTCGGCGTCAAAAACCCTCTCGTCATTTTTGTCTGTCGGGAGATCTTCGTTTTCGGGATCATCAAGCGTACATGAGCGAACTTCCCAGAGTTTATCCTGGAAAAACCTGATTCCACCGTCATCGTTACGCGAAAGATAGAAAGTTTTATCGACGTTTCCGAGACTTTCGGCGAAACTGTCAGGAACAACCGCCGAAATCAAAGGTGTTCCGACTCCTGTTTTGAGGCGGCACATCTCGGTATGAGCCTTTAATTCGCCCTCTTCCTGAGAATATATGTCGACTTTTGAAACCATTATCGCCCACGCCGGAAGCGTCGAACTTATAACTGGAACTTTCGACGAGCCTTTGAAAATCGTGAGATTCGCCCAAGTTCCGGTCATATCGGGAAAATCCTGATCGAAATCTTCCGTTGCCGAATAATCACCGTCATAAATGTCGTTATCGCTCAAAGATTCTTCATCTTCGTATTCGACATCGTTTTTTTCGTCAATAACAGCATCGTTTCCGTTATCTGCCGCATCAAAATCGGCAAATTCATCATTATTTCCATCATTGTTTTCATCAAAATCCTCGTCGATATCCTCGACTCCTTCCCTTTCTTCCGGATCCTGATGTGAATTTTTCAGGTTGCACGAACCGATAATACACAGAAAAAGCAAATAGCAGTAAAGAAAGTAGTGGTTTTTGAACCTGCGGACAACTTCCAAAACAATCTCCAATCAAATCAATAAGTTAGTTATTCATAAAAAACTTTTTCAAATCGTTTTTTTTCAATTCCGGGTAAACCCTGGAAACAATTTCACAGGCAGTTTTAGCCGAAATTCCCGATTTTGCAATCAAATCGAGAAAATCTTTGTCGATTTCCGCAACTTTTTCCTCTTTTTTCAAAGGTTCTGCAACGACCGTGAACTCGCCTTTTTCCTTTATTTCGCCGCCGGTATAAACAAAGATTTCCTCAAACTGCTTCGTAAGTTCGCGCCCGACGACGATTCTTTCGCACTTTTCTCTAATCATTTCAAGCAGATCCTTTATTCTTGTCGGGGCCTCGTAAAAAACGACAGGAAGCCCGAAAGAGAGAAATTTTTCGCATTCAGCAGCTCTCTCAGCCCCTTTTGACGGAAGAAAACCGGCAAAAACGAACGAATTTTCAAGAGAACCGCAGCATGAAAATGCCGAGATCGCGGCACTTGCGCCCGGAACCGGCACCACAGGAATATTCTCGTCAAGAGCCGCCCGGACAAGGAATTTTCCCGGGTCGCTCACGGCAGGAGTCCCGGCATCGCTTATCAGTGCTATGTTCTTGCCGCTCTTGAGCTCTTCGATATGCTGTTCCAAATACTTTTTTTCGGTAAATTTGTGGTATGAAAAAATCGGTTTTTTTATCCCGAGCCGGCTCAGCATGCTGCCGGAAACGCGGCTGTCTTCGGCAAGGACAAGGTCGCAACTCTCAAGCACGGAAACAGCTCTTGAGGTGATGTCCCCCATGTTTCCGATCGGAGTCGCAGTCACGAAAAGAGTTCCCGCCATACTAATACCCCGTCGTGTCGAAAGCGGCCTCGATATAGTCGATATCGAAAGTGCCGTCCTCTTTTTTTATGAGCCCTGCCACATCAAAGCGGATATTGAGATCCTGAAAATGCATCCTTTTGCTCTGAATATAATAAGTGGCTGTTTTTATTATGTGTTTTATTTTTGCAGGATGTATCGTTTCAAGCGGAGTGCCGCCGTCCCAGAACTGACGGTCCCAGCTTCTGACCTCGACGAAAGCAAGCGTGTCGCCCTTTTTCGCAATGATATCAAGTTCTCCTCCTTTCATAAAGAAGTTCCTGTCGAGAATTTCCCAGCCCTTTTTCATAAGCCAGTCTGCCGTAAAAGATTCGGCTTCAGCACCTGATTCGCGAGTGTTCATTTGTATTTTCCGGTAAATCTTTCGTTATCCTTTTTAATATCTTTTTCTTTGAGATCGTCTTTTCTGTCAAACGAAGTCTTTCCGCGTGCAAGACCGATCTCCATTTTCGCCCTGCCGTTTTTGAAATAGATCTCTATCGGCACGACCGTGAAGCCTTTCTCGCGCACTTTGGCATCCCATTTTCTGATCTCGCGCCTGTTGAGAAGCAGCTTTCTGCGCCTGTCGGAAGCGTGATTCCAGATACTTCCTGCATTGTAAGGCGCGATGTAGAAGCCTACGAGCCACATTTCACCGTTTATGATGTCGATGAAGCTGTCTCTGAAGGAGATGTTGCCCTCGCGGATGGACTTTATCTCGGTCCCCTGCAGGACTATTCCGGCTTCAAGCTTATCGAGGATCTCATAGGCCCTGAACGCCTTTTTGTTTTTTGCGACCGATTTTATTCTGTCCATTTCGCACCAAAAAATCAAAAACGCATTATTTTAAGGAAAAACCTTAAAAAGGCAATTGTTTTAGATGATCAACTGTCCTTTTTCCTTCATGACAGCGGGATTGAACGTCGCAAAATCGGCCTGATGGATGAAAACACCTTCAATCCTCTGAGGTCTTCCCTCGCCTTCTTTCGCGTGGCAGATGATGATGTTCTGGATCTCAAGCGGAAGGTCATGTTTCGCAGCAGCAATAGCACCGCTTATCGGGTGTCTTGCACACTTTCCGGCGTAGCTTTTTCTGTATGCGCCGTCAACTTTCTCTATCTCCATGAGCTTGCCGACATCATGCAGCAGACCGCCAGCGATGACCCAGTCCAGATTGATTTCAAACGGCACTTTTTTGTAGGTCGAAATCATCGCCTTGGCAATGCCCAGAGCCCCTTTCGTGACCGCGACAGTGTGCTCGATCAGGTTTACGCCGTCGGTCGGCGTGAGAAGCGTGAACGGGATCTCGCAAAGCTCGTCAAAATTCTTCCATCCGCCCTCTTTAGCGCAGTCGGCCCAAACTTCAACGACCTTTTCTGCAAGCGCCTTGTCCTTCATTTCGGCAAGAAGTTCGCCGAAAGCCTTTTTAAGTTCTTTTTTCATGTTTACCTCCTCTTTATTTGTCTAACAAAGAACAATTCCTGCTATTGTAGCCACCACGAATTTGATTGCAAGATGCGATTTTGCTGACGATTGACTTGTTCGATTTTACGCAAAATTCCGAAAATTTCGGGGATACAGGTTTTTTTATGTAAAAAAATTTCGGGGACACGGTGTCTTTTGGTAAAAAAAATTTGCGGGAAATAGGAAAACAATGTATTTTCAACTGGTTTTGACGGAGGTTTCTAATGGAAAAGATTTTCAAACGCAAATTATACGACAGACTTCTTAAATGGAAAAACGAGCGTCAGGGACGCACTGCCATATTGGTCGAAGGTGCCCGACGTGTCGGCAAATCGACATTGGTGGAGGAATTCGCCAAAAACGAGTACGAAAGCTTCATTCTAGTGGATTTCAACCAGGCGCCGAAATATATCAAGGATTTGTTCGATGACACAACCAGTCTGAACAACATTTTTATGCGTTTGCAGCAGCATTATCAGGTTACATTGGAACCGCGCAAGTCGCTTATCGTGTTTGACGAGGTCCAGAAATGTCCTCAGGCTCGTCAGGCAATAAAATATTTAGTAAAAGACGGCCGCTACGACTATATAGAAACCGGATCTCTTATCAGCATTAAAAAAAATACACAGGACATCACCATTCCGAGCGAAGAGGAGCGTGTCACAATGTATCCGCTGGATTACGAAGAATTCCGCTGGGTTTTGGGAGACAATATCAGTTTGAAAATAATAAAACAGCTTTTTGAAAGCAGGACTCCGTTAGATGTATCGCACAGAAAAGCGATGAACGATTTCAGGCTTTATATGCTGGTAGGCGGAATGCCTCAGGCAATAAACACATATCTTGAAACAAACAATTTGAGTCTTGTTGATCAGACAAAAAGGGAAATTATCCGCCTCTATCTTGACGATTTTCAAAAAATTGATTCCACCGGCAAGATTGAACGCCTTTTCCTGAATATTCCTGCGCAACTCAGCCGCAATATCTCGCGCTATCAGCCATATTCCGTTGTCGGAGACCAGTCGGAAAGCAAGATGGTTGAAATGCTTCAGGCTCTGTCAGAAAGCAAAACCACTCTTTTCTGCCATAACTGCACCGATCCGAATGTCGGCATGTCGCTCACAAAAGATCTGAACCGCTACAAAATTTTTCTTGCAGACACAGGTCTGTTCGTGACTCTCTGCTTCTGGGACAAGGATTACACCGAAAATGTGATTTATGACAAACTGCTCGGCGACAAGTTGGACGCGAATTTAGGTTACATCTATGAAAATGTTGTGGCGCAAATGCTTGCAACTACGGGCAACCGCCTGTTTTACTATACTTTTCAGAAAGACGAGAAACACAATTACGAGATCGATTTTCTATTGTCGCGCGGCAACAAACTCTGCCCGATCGAAGTCAAGTCGTCAGGATACAAAACCCACAAATCGCTGGACGCTTTCTGTGAGAAATTCTCATCTAGAGTCGGCGAAAGATACCTGATCTACACCAAAGATTTCGTCAAAAACGGTGAGACGACCTGCCTTCCCGCCTACATGACAATGTTTCTGTGATTATTTATTCTGACAGTGTGTCAGGTTTCGGTGAAATTTTACATTTCATTTTTCAAATACGAACGGATAGGTCACGATAACGACACCGCCGCCTTTAGGAGTCGGGAATTGAATCTTTTTTATCTGATCTGCGACGCAGCTTTCGACCGTTTCATTTTCCACAGTGGTTCTCCGCACTTCGGAACTTTTTACAGTACCTGTTGCGGAAATAACGAAGTTGACAGCTATTCTTCCGTGAAGTTCCGGATCATTTTTAAGTTCATTTTCGTAACATGATCTGATATTCGGCAACTGTTCGCTGATTGCATGGTCAATGTCGGATCTAGCAAGAGTGCCCATGATGACCGGATGACCGTAACCGAAATCAGCTGCCGGGTTTGCCTTTTGAGAGTTTTGAGTATTGCCGTCCCTCACGCAACGGACATAGTGACGTTCTGACAACTTATCGTTTTCTACCACAGCCCCTTCTCTGAAATAAACGCCCCATGCGTTAGTTGTCATAAACGAATCGGTAGAGTAAGACCAAAGCCAGTCGTCATCTCCCAGTCTGCTGTAATAACCTTTGCTGTTTTCTACTTCTTCACAAAAGCAGGAGGTATCAACCGGAAAGCATCGTTTTTCGGCTAAAATGCCGTTCTTTTCGCTCCACTTGCATTCTCCGCCCGTTTCTGTTTTCGGGCAGTTTTTGATAAGCGTCCTGAGTTCATCAATATCCGGCAGCCTCCAGTCGCTGTGACCGCCTTCATTCAGGTTGCGGCAATAATCTATCGCTTTCGGCCAGTCCATTCTGTCTGGCGAACGGTTTGACCACTGCAATTTGTGGCAGCCAACCATGAAAAACATCGCAATAAACACTGTAAAAATAACTAGATTTTTTTTCATTTTCTCTCCACAAAAAACCGCAAATTATAGGTGTTTTATATGGATTAACAAGAATTACTTTACTTGTTTTGTTCCGAGAGACTTAAAAGAGTTATTTTGACAGCGTATCAGTAACTTACAAGGAAATTTCCGAAAGCAGAGCCGATATCTGGTTTGCGAATTTTACCGGATTTTTCGGTGTGATCCCTTCGATGAGAAGTGCCTGGTCGTAAAGAACTTCCGCCATATCTTTGAGTTTCGGAGATTCAGGATCGGCGTTGTAAATCTCGGTAAGTTTTTCGAAAATTTTGTGGTCCGGGTTGATTTCAAGGATCCTCTGCGCTTTCGGAGAAGGCATACTCGACATTGTGGCTTCCGAAAGGACCTGCTCCATGTTGAGGCTGAGTCCCGCGCCGCTGACTAAGCAGACCGCGCTGTTTTTGAGCCTTGACGAAAGGCGGACTTCGCTGACTTCGCTTCCCAGATATTTTTTGATGGTTTCAAGTAGGGACTTGCTCTCTTCCTCTTTCTCTTTCCGTTTTTCCTCTTTCGCCTTTTTCTCTTCGTCGGTATCCAAATTCAGGTCTTCCGCGGCGATGTTTTTGAGCGGTTTTTCCTGATAGCTTACAAGCATCGTTGAAGCGAATTCATCGATTTTGTCGGTGAAGTAAAGCACTTCGTAGCCTTTTTCAGCAACTGCTTCCATCTGCGGTATCCCGGCGATGGATTCTTTGTCCTTTCCTGCTGCGTAATAGATCTCCTTCTGTCCTTCCGGCATCCTCTTGACGTATTCGCCGAGAGTCGTCATTCCGTCACATTTCGACGATTCGAAAAGAAGGAGATCCTGCAGTTTTTCCTTGTGAGCGCCGAAATCGGAGTAAACGCCTGCTTTCATCGCGCGGCCAAACTCCTTCCAGAATTTCATGTATTTCTCACGGTCGTTTTCGAGCATATATTTGAGGGAGGCAAGTATCTTTTTCTCAATATTTTTCGAGATTATTTTGAGCTGGCTACTGTGCTGGAGGATCTCACGCGAAATGTTGAGCGAAAAATCGGGGCTGTCAACGACACCTTTGACAAAACCGAGATATTCGGGGATCAGATCCTTGCATTTTTCCATGATGAAAATCTGCTTGCAATAGAGTGCCAGACCTCTTTCAAACTGCGAGGAATAGAAGTTGAACGGCGTTTCGGACGGGATGAAAAGGAGCGCGGTGTATTCAACCTGCCCCTCACCTTTTGCCTGGATTACATCAAGCGGCTCGTCGTATGAATGGAAAGTGTGGCGGTAGAATTCCTTGTATTCGTCCTCTTTGACATCCGATTTTTCCCTTTTCCAGAGCGGTTTCATCGAGTTCAGAGTCTTGTCCTCAAGCACAGTCTCCTTCTCTTTCGTGACGTTTCCGT